>ENA-OPWK01000457-OPWK01000457.1-human-gut-metagenome-genome-assembly--contig:-NODE-457-length-10728-cov-4.029982_pt1 | contig 10728 bp, 9 predicted proteins | sample MGYA00241509_ERZ502010 | MGnify/ENA primary metagenome ERZ502010 (study PRJEB25962, sample SAMEA2042014) | human gut metagenome | biome: human gut; feature: human-associated habitat; material: faeces... | reverse complement strand
TCTGACCAGAAGAAAATCAGCTCTGGAAGGGATGTCCCTGCCTGGAAAACTGGCGGATTGTTCAGACAAAAATCCGGAAAACTGTGAGATCTACATCGTCGAGGGAGATTCAGCGGGTGGTTCTGCAAAGACAGCGAGACAGCGTGCGACACAGGCGATCCTTCCACTGAGAGGAAAAATCCTGAATGTAGAAAAAGCAAGGCTGGATAAGATTTACGCCAATGCGGAGATCAAGGCTATGATCACGGCGTTTGGAACAGGAATTCATGAGGATTTTGATATTTCCAAGCTGCGGTATCATAAGATTATTATCATGACTGATGCCGATGTGGATGGTGCGCATATCAGCACCCTGCTTCTGACATTTTTATATCGTTTTATGCCGGATCTGATCAGAGAAGGCTATGTGTATCTGGCACAGCCGCCGCTGTATAAGCTGGAAAAAAATAAAAAAGTCTGGTATGCATACAGTGATGAGGAATTAAATGAGATTCTTACAGAAGTAGGACGTGACAGCAATAATAAGATTCAGCGTTATAAAGGTCTTGGTGAAATGGATGCGGATCAGCTCTGGGAGACAACAATGGATCCGGAGCATCGTGTACTTTTGAGGGTGACTATGGATGACGAGACATCTTCCGAACTGGATCTGACATTTACTACACTGATGGGAGACAAGGTAGAACCAAGACGAGAGTTCATTGAAGAAAATGCCAGATTTGTTAAAAATCTGGATATATAGAATTGCAATACACTTAAAAAACAAGGAGAAGGAACATGGAAGATAATATTTTTGATAAAGTCCATGAAGTTGACCTGAAAAAGACAATGGAGACTTCCTATATCGACTATGCGATGAGCGTTATCGCATCCCGTGCCCTGCCGGATGTCAGAGACGGATTAAAGCCGGTACAGAGAAGAATCCTGTATTCAATGATCGAGCTGAATAATGGACCTGACAAGCCGCATCGTAAATGTGCGCGTATTGTCGGTGATACAATGGGTAAATATCATCCTCATGGCGACAGCTCTATTTATGGAGCACTGGTAAATCTGGCACAGGAATGGTCTACGAGATATCCTCTGGTTGACGGACACGGGAACTTTGGGTCTGTAGACGGTGATGGCGCTGCTGCCATGCGATATACAGAGGCACGTCTGAGCAAGATTTCCATGGAGATGACTGCTGACATCAATAAAAATACCGTAGATTTTGCACCGAACTTTGACGAGACAGAGAAAGAACCGACAGTTCTTCCGGCCAGATTCCCGAATCTTCTGGTAAACGGAACATCCGGTATTGCAGTCGGAATGGCAACGAACATTCCGCCGCATAACCTGCGTGAAATCATTGGCGCGGTCGTGAAGATCATTGACGACCAGATCGATGAAAACGGAGAGACAAGTATTGATGATATTTTAAAGATCGTCAAAGGACCGGATTTTCCAACCGGAGCAGAGATTCTCGGAACAAGAGGAATTGAAGAAGCATACCGCACAGGACGCGGTAAGATCCGTGTGCGTGCGATTACCAATATTGAACCAATGGCAAACGGTAAGAACAGGATTATCGTAACGGAGCTGCCATACATGGTAAATAAAGCCCGACTGATCGAGAAGATCGCAGAGTTGGTACGTGATAAAAAGGTAGATGGGATCACCGATTTAAGCGATCAGTCCAGCCGTGAGGGAATGCGCATCTGTATCGAATTGAGAAGAGATGTCAATCCGAATGTAATTTTAAACCAGCTTTATAAACATACACAGCTGCAGGATACCTTCGGTGTGATCATGCTGGCTTTAGTCAACAATGAGCCAAAAGTCATGAATATCCTGGATATGCTGAAGCATTACCTGAAGCACCAGGAAGAGGTTGTGACGAGAAGAACACAGTATGAGCTGAACAGAGCAGAAGAGCGTGCTCATATTTTACAGGGATTACTGATTGCACTGGATAACATTGATGAAGTAATCCGGATTATCCGCGGATCTAAGAATGTTCAGACTGCGAAGGAAGAGTTGATGGCCAGATTTGACCTGACAGAAGTACAGGCAAGTGCGATCGTAGATATGCGTCTGCGCGCACTGACAGGTCTGGAGCGTGAGAAGCTGGAAGCAGAGTACGAAGAACTGATGAAGAAGATCGGGGAATTAAAAGCGATTCTTGCGGACAGAAAACTGCTTCTTGGTGTGATCAAAAAGGAGATTCTTGTCATTTCCGAAAAATATGGAGATGAGAGAAGAACATCCATCGGATTTGATGAGTTTGATATTTCCATGGAAGATCTGATCCCAAGAGAAAATGTGGTGATCACCATGACAAAAATGGGATACATTAAGAGAATGTCCATGGATACATTCAAGAGTCAGAACCGAGGCGGAAAAGGAATCAAAGGAATGCAGATCCTGGATGATGACTATATCAAGGAACTGTTTATTACGACAACACATCACTATATCATGTTCTTTACAAATACAGGACGTGTGTACCGTCTGAAAGGCTATGAGATTCCGGAAGCAAGCAGAACTGCGCGCGGTACTGCAATCATCAATCTGCTGCAGCTGATGCCGGATGAGAAGATCACAGCAATGATTCCAATCCGGGAGTACGAGGATGGACAGTATCTGTTGATGGCAACAGAAAAAGGTCTTGTGAAAAAGACTCCGATTAAAGATTATGCAAATGTCAGAAAGACCGGACTGGCTGCGATCGTTCTCAGAGAAGATGATAAACTGATCGAAGTGAAGATTACAGATGATGAACAGGATGTGATCCTGGTTACAAAATACGGTATGTGTATCCGGTTTAGTGAGAAGGATGTGCGTCCGACAGGCCGTGTTTCTATGGGAGTGCGTGGCATGAACCTTGGAGATCATGATGAAGTGATCGGAATGCAGATCAGCGATCAAGGAAAATATCTGCTCATTGCATCTGAAAAAGGTATGGGCAAACTGACAGATATGGATGAATTTACAAGACAGAACCGTGGAGGAAAAGGTGTAAAATGCTATAAGATCACGGAAAAAACAGGCGATGTGGTTGGTATGAAGGCGGTCGATGAAGACAGCGAGATCATGATGATCAATACGGAAGGAATCGTGATCCGTATGAAGTGTTCCGACATTTCTGTATACGGACGAATCACATCCGGTGTAAAACTGATCAATCTGCCTGAGAATGAAAAAGTTGCAAGTATCGCAAAAGTAAGAAAAGCATCTGCAGAGATCGATGGAGAAGAAATCGAAATTTCTGAGGATGAGGAAGAGACAGACGTTCCAATAGAAGAATAAAGAGAAAGAGCCTTCGCATGATATGCGGAGGTTTTTTTAAAACAAATAATCAGATAAAATATAAAAAAATAAAGAATATAAAGAAAATATAGATAAAAACAGTAAATTATAGTATAATAAAGAAAAAAGAACCATACAACAAAATAAAGTGCACACAAAGGAAACCAGAAAACCAATGATTAAAATGAAATCAGGGAGAGGAGCGTGAGATTATGAAAAAGGCAAAGAGTTGGCTGGCACTACCTTTAGCAGTTTGTATGTTTGCAGTTATGATTTTTTCAGTTGCAGAGGCGGCGGAAACAAGTGATGAAAATCCGGCTGAGGGAAGACAAGAGATTACGATCATCAATACAAATCATATAACCTGGCCGGTCATCGGAGAAATGCCGTCATATGAATTAGAGGTTCCTGCCGGTGCACACTATTTTATCAATATGGTTGAATGGACGACGAAGAACGGAGAAAACACGTTACTGTCAACAGATAAATTTGAGGAAGGTGAGTATGAGCTTCATGTAACATATGAAGCAAAAGAAGGATATCAATTCGCAGCGCCGGAGCTGATTACTGTGCTTCCTGGAAATGAAGTACAGGGAACACCAAAGGTCGAAGAATCAGAGAATGGATGGTATCGGATTGTAACATTCTCGTTCACGGCAAGACAGTCAGAAAAGCATCAGCACGATATGTTGGTGGTTCAGGAAAAACTACCGACATGTACAGAAGCCGGATATAAAGCCTGCTATCAGTGTCAGTCCTGCAAAAAGCTGTATCTCGACAAGGTGGGAACAGAGGAGACAACGGTAGAAGAGATTACGCTTCCTCCGACGGGACATCAGTATAAAGACGGTATCTGTACCATTTGCCAGGCAAAAGATCCGGATTATGTAGAACCGCACAAACATAGTCTGATCCGGGTTCCAGAAAAGCAGGCAACATGTACAGAAGCCGGAAATAGAGCATACTACCGGTGTGATACTTGTGAAAAATTATATCTGGATAAAGATGGAAAGAACGAAACAACACTGGAGAAGGTGACGATTGCAGTAACAGGACACATATATCGTGATGGAAGATGTGTAGTATGTAAAGCCCTGGTTCCAGCAGTCAAGACTGGTGATTTTGATAACGACTATGCAAAATGGGTGATTGGACTGCTGATCTCACTCAACATTATTGTAGGAGCGATCATTTATCGAAAATCAAGAAAAATAGGATAACTGGATTGTATCACCCCCTTCCCGAAAGAGAGCCGGAACCTCAAAAGAGAGCATCCGGCTCTCTTTTTTTGTTTCAATTTTGAAGGAACTATACTATAATACTGGATAGTGAAAACAGAAACCTGATGATTGTAAAAAATTCTAGGAGGCATTATGATTCGTACAATTGATGTGAGAGAAATCTCAAAAAATATCAAAGAAATGTGTATTGAAGCAAACCACTATCTGTCAAAAGATATGGACACAGCAATGAAACAGGCGGAGCAGGACGAAAAATCACCGCTTGGAAAACAGATATTGGGACAGCTGCAGGAAAATTTAAAAATTGCGGCTGATGATATGATTCCAATCTGTCAGGATACCGGAATGGCAGTTATATTTCTGGAAATCGGGCAGGATGTGCATCTGGAGGGTGGCCTTCTGGAAGAGGCAGTCAATGAAGGGGTCAGACAGGGGTACACAGAAGGTTTTTTAAGAAAATCTGTGGTAAAAGATCCATTAATCCGTGAAAATACAAAAGATAATACACCGGCAGTGCTCCATACCAAAATCGTTGCGGGAGATAAGGTGAAGATAAAAGTAGCACCAAAAGGATTTGGAAGCGAAAATATGAGCCGTGTATTTATGTTGAAGCCGGCAGAAGGTATTGAGGGAGTAAAACATGCGATTCTGACGGCAGTCAGGGACGCCGGTCCGAATGCCTGTCCTCCGATGGTAGTTGGAGTAGGAATCGGGGGAACCTTTGAAAAATGTGCGCTGATGGCAAAAGAAGCTCTGACAAGAGAAGTGGGGGTACATTCTGACATTCCATATGTAAAAGACATGGAAGAGGAGATGCTTGTGAAAATCAATAGCCTTGGAATCGGACCCGGCGGGCTTGGAGGAACAACTACTGCGCTTGCAGTTAATATCAATACATATCCGACACATATTGCAGGGCTTCCGGTAGGAATCAATATCTGCTGTCATGTAAACAGACATGTCGTTCGTGAACTTTAAAAGAAAAACAGAAAGGAAAGCATTATGGAAAGACATTTGCAGGCTCCGATTTCAAAAGAAGAATTAAAAACTCTGAAATCAGGAGATTATGTATATATTACAGGAACTATTTATACAGCGCGGGATGCTGCGCATAAAAGAATGTATGAAACACTGCAGAATCAGGAAAATCTTCCGATTGATATCAAGAATCAGGTTATCTATTATATGGGACCGTCTCCGGCAAGGGAAGGACGTCCTATCGGTTCTGCAGGTCCGACAACGGCCAGCCGCATGGATAAATATACACCACAGCTTCTGGATCTTGGGATGGGTGCGATGATCGGAAAAGGAAAAAGAACACAGGATGTGATTGATGCTGTAATCAGAAATGGTGCGGTCTATTTTGCGGCAGTAGGAGGCGCAGGAGCGTTGCTGTCAAAATGTATCACAAAATCAGAAGTTGTTGCATATGATGATCTGGGGACAGAAGCAATTCGAAAGCTTCAGGTAGAAAACTTTCCGGTAATCGTTGTCATAGACAGTGAGGGCAATAATTTATATGAAAGTGCAATCAAAGAGTATTGCACCTATAAAAATGAGTAATTTCAGGAGCAGAAAAAATGAAACGTATTTTATTAATGGTGTTTCGGAATATCTTACTGGTTCCGTACATGTGGATCAAATTGTGTCACAGAGCGGCACACCCGGAAAACTATACACTGGAAGAACATGTTAAGTTTTTAAAGTGGATTGTTTTTCGTGCCAACAAAGGCGGAAATGTAAAAATAGAAGAACATGGTGCAGAAAATCTTCCAAAAGAGAACGGATTTATGTTTTTTCCGAACCATCAGGGAATGTATGATGTGCTGGCTATATTAGACGCATGTCCATATCCGTTTTCTGTAGTAGCCAAAAAAGAAGTAAAGGATGTTCCGTTTTTAAAGCAGGTCTTTTCCTGTATGCATGCATATATGATAGACCGGGAAGATATCAGGCAGTCTATGCAGGTGATCATTGATGTATCAAAGGAAGTTCAAAATGGAAAGAACTATCTGATTTTTGCCGAGGGAACCCGTTCTAAAAATGGAAATCAGATCGGCTCCTTCAAAGGCGGAAGCTTTAAAGCTGCAACCAAAGCAAAATGTCCGATTGTTCCGGTTGCATTGATTGATTCTTTTAAACCATTCGATACGAAAACAATCAGTCAGGTTACGGTACAGGTACACTTTTTAGAACCGCTGTATTATGAAGAATACAAAAATATGAAAACTACGGAGATTGCAGAGATCGTACATGACCGTATCCAGAAAATAATTGATGAAAATTGTCCGGAAAGGGCTGAAATACAATGACATTAACACAGTTAAAATATGCGATCACTGTTGCACATGCCAGATCTATGAATGAAGCGGCGAGAAGACTGTTTATTTCCCAGCCGAGCTTATCCTCAGCAATCAAAGAACTGGAGACAGAAATTGGGATTGATCTGTTTCGAAGAACCAACAGAGGCGTGTCTGTTACGCCGGAGGGCGAGGAATTTATCGGGTATGCCAGGCAGGTTGTGGAGCAGTACCAGCTGATCGAATCCAAATACGTGGAAAAAGAAAATCAAAAAAAGAAATTCAGCGTATCAATGCAGCACTATACATTTGCAGTAAATGCCTTTGTAGAGATGGTGAGACAGTTCGGCATGGAAGAATACGAGTTTGCTGTTCATGAAACAAAAACATATGACGTGATTCAGGACGTTAAGAATTTCAAAAGTGAGATCGGGATTCTGTATGTCAATGAGTTTAACCGGAAAGTACTGACAAAATTATTCTATGAGTGTAATCTTGAATTTCATGAACTTCTTAAGTGCAGTATTTATGTGTATATGTGGAAAGGACATCCCTGGGCAAATCGGAAAGAAATTGAACTGGAAGAGTTAAATGAATACCCTTGTCTGTCTTTTGAACAAGGGACGTACAATTCCTTTTATTTTGCAGAAGAAGTGCTGAGTACATTTGAATATAAGCAGCTGATCAAGGTAGATGATCGGGCGACGATTCTGAATTTTATGGTGGGATTGAATGGATATACTTTATGTTCCGGTATCATCTGCGAGGAACTTAACGGGGAAGAGTATTGTGCAGTAAAGCTGAAATCAGATGAAGTGATGACCATTGGATACTTGGTCAGAAGCGGAGTTGCAATCAGTCCACTCGGGAAAAAATATCTGGAAGAAATATCAAAATATAAAGACAAAACGTTGGATATCAATTAAAATATCACAGCCAGTAATAGGGAAAAACTATTACTGGCTGTATTTTTTTAGAATTAACACATTTCCAACTAAAATGATATAGTTAAATACATCCCAAACAGAATAAGGGAAAACGAATAAAAAATGGAAGGAAAAAGCAATGGCGGAAATTAAAATTGAAAATGTGTCCAAAACATATTCTTCCAAAGAAGGAACTGTTCAGGCGTTAAAAAATGTAAACCTGACAATAAGATCAGGAGAAATTTACGGAATTATCGGAATGTCAGGAGCAGGAAAAAGTACATTGGTACGATGTATGAACTTTCTGGAGCAGCCTACATCCGGAAATGTATTGATAAAAGGACGTGCATTGGGCGGGCTGAAAGAGAAAGAATTGAGAAAGCAAAGAGAACAGATTGGAATGATCTTTCAGCATTTTAATCTTCTGATGCAGAAATCAGTACTGGAAAATGTGTGTTTTCCGATGTATATCCAGGGCAAAAAGAAAAAGGAAGCAAGAGAAAAAGCGGAAGAACTTCTGGAAATCGTAGGATTGAAGGAAAAAGCAAATGCATTTCCTTCTCAATTATCAGGTGGTCAAAAACAGAGAGTTGCAATTGCAAGAGCACTTGCAACATCGCCTAAAATCCTGTTGTGTGATGAAGCTACAAGCGCTTTGGATCCACAGACAACAGCATCGATTCTGGAATTGTTACGGGAAATCAACCGGAAATTTAATATTACGATTGTGATCATTACCCACCAGATGTCTGTGGTCAGAAAAATTTGTTCTCATGTAGCGATCATGAAATCAGGAGAAATTGTGGAGACAGGAAGTGTGTCCGAGATATTCAGTCATCCAAAATCAGATGTGGCAAGAGAATTAATCCGAAAAGATGAAGGAGATGATATCAGCAGAGCAGAATCTTCCGGCAATACAAAAGATCTGATTCAGAGTGGCAGAAAAGTACGAATTGTATTTTCAGAAAATTCGGCGTTCCAGCCAGTGATCGCTAATATGATCTTAAAGTTCCGGGAACCGGTCAACATTCTGCGAGCAGACACAAGAAATATCGGAGGTGTTGCAAAAGGCGAAATGATTCTGGAGTTTGCAGGAGACAGCAGACAGGCAGAGGAAATGCAGAACTATTTAAAAACATGTGGCATTGAACTGGAGGAGGTGACGGATGATGTGGAGTGAAGACGTGATCTTAATGATTTTAAATGGAGTAAAAGAAACTTTATATATGACACTGGCATCTACGATTCTGGGATATGTCCTTGGTCTCCCAATGGGAATCTGCCTGGCAGTATCAGATAAAGACGGTTTGAAACCGAATGCAGTGTTATATAAGATATTAGATCTTATTTCAAACATTGTGAGAAGCATCCCGTTTCTGATTCTTTTGATCCTTGTGATACCGCTCACGAGATTGCTCGTGGGGCAAAGCTACGGATCATCGGCAACCATTGTTCCACTGGTGGTGGCAGCAGTGCCGTTTATTGCAAGAATGGTGGAATCTTCGGTTAAAGAAGTGGATGAGGGAGTGATTGAGGCTGCAAAAGCAATGGGAGCAGGAAATTTCAAAATTATCACCAGGGTTCTTCTCGTAGAAGCGAGAACATCTCTGATCACAGGAGCGACAATTGCAATAGGGACGATCCTCGGATACTCAGCTATGGCAGGAACTGTAGGTGGCGGTGGACTTGGAGATATCGCCATCCGTTATGGATATTATCGATATCAGTCTGAAATCATGATCGTGACAGTTGTTCTGCTTGTGATACTGGTTCAGATTTTCCAGTCGGCGGGAATGAAAGCTGCATCTGTACTGGATAAAAGAAAATAGAAAAACAGCAAAAACAAAAGGGAAAAGGAGAGAGAATATGAAAAAGGTAACAGCAATTATATTAACAGGAATTTTAACATTAGGAGTACTGACAGGATGCCAAAGCAATTCAAAAGCAGAGGAGAAAGGCAGCAGTGAAGATGCAAAGACGATTAAAGTAGCAGCATCTGCAACTCCGCACGCTGAAATATTGGAACAGGCAAAATCGATTCTGAAAAAAGAAGGATATCAGCTGGAAGTGACAGTGTTTGATGACTATGTGCAGCCAAATGAAGTTGTAGAGAGCGGAGAATTTGATGCAAACTATTTCCAGCATGTGCCATACCTGGAAAGTTTCAATGAGGAAAAAGGAACTCATCTGGTAGATGCAGGAGATATCCATTATGAGCCATTTGGAATTTATCCAGGAACAAAAAAGAATCTGAATGAAATTTCCGAAGGTGATAAAATCGCAGTGCCAAATGATACGACAAATGAAGCCAGAGCATTGCTTCTCTTACAGGACAATGGAATCATCACATTAAAAGACGGGGCAGGACTCAATGCAACAGTAAATGATATTGAAGAAAATCCATATAATGTAGAAATTGTAGAACTGGAAGCTGCACAGGTAGCAAGAGTGACCGGAGAAACTGCATATGTAGTACTAAATGGAAACTATGCGCTGGAAGCAGGATATTCTGTAGCCAAAGATGCGCTTGCATATGAAAAATCAGATTCTGAGGCTGCAAAAACATATGTAAACATTATTGCAGTAAAAGAGGAAAATGAAAAAGAGGAAAAGATACAGGCTCTTGTAAAGGCATTGAAATCAGATGAGATTAAAGAATATATCGAAAAAACCTATGACGGAGCTGTGATTCCTTTTGAATAAGCACGACAATTGCACATGAAAATGGAACACTAAGGGCGGACATAACAACAAATCAAAGAAATCAAAGAAAAAAGAAAAATAAAAAAGTTTGAATTTAGACATTGACATTGTGACAACAGTCTAGTATAATCACATATGCACTGTTGGTGCACAACTGAATAAATGCTGTAAGATATTACAGAAATTCAGGCGAGGAGAAATACTCAAGAGGCTGAAGAGGCGCCCCTGCTAAGGGTGTAGGTCGGGAAACCGGCGCGAGGGGTCAAA
>ENA-OPWK01000420-OPWK01000420.1-human-gut-metagenome-genome-assembly--contig:-NODE-420-length-11143-cov-3.447601_pt1 | contig 11143 bp, 6 predicted proteins | sample MGYA00241509_ERZ502010 | MGnify/ENA primary metagenome ERZ502010 (study PRJEB25962, sample SAMEA2042014) | human gut metagenome | biome: human gut; feature: human-associated habitat; material: faeces... | reverse complement strand
GGCCAGTTCGGCTTCTGCCAAGTCGGCGCGGCCCTGACCTTGGTAAATGGTGGCTGAATCTTTCCCTTGTTTTACCAGTTTCTGCATGATTTTCAATGCAGCGTCATCCGTCAAAGTGTCGTTGGCGCCCGGTGCTGTCTTTGCTTCAAGGAAGAATTTTTTCACATTACGCAAAGTTTCCAGTTTCACTTTGTCCTTGGCTTTCATAGCCTCTTTGATATCGTTGCTGATTACGTCAAATAAATCCATAGTTCTTTTCTATTTTAGTTGTTAAAATGTGATCGTTATTCCGCCGTTTTCGGTATCGTTATTGAACGTTTCCTCTTCTTCGGCTATTGCTTTGGACTGGATACTTTCCAACACAGTTTTGGTACGTTGGAAAGTAGGGGTTGTTTCCACCATACTGATAATATCATCATTGTCCAGATCCTCCAGACTGAAGATGTAAATGTTGTGGCGTTTCTTCTTGTTGCTGTTCTTGAAGGTGTCTTTGCCGTAGTAATCTCCACGACGTTCATCTTTGCGCTGTTCCTCTTCCTCCAGCTCTTCCAGTTTCTTTTGTTCCTCGATGGTGCGTTTGTTCATCATGTTGTCCATGCCCGGTACATCCTTGATGCCGAAACCGGTGGCAAGTACGGTGAACTTCACCTGCTCTTCCAGCGACTCGTCAATATAGAGCCCCCATTTGGTTTCCACGTCTTTGCCGAATTTGCTCATGAAGTCATGAACCTCATTCATTTCTTCCATCATCAACTCGCTCTTGGTGCTGAAAGAGATGTTGAACAGGATCTTCTTCGAGTTGAAGATATCGTTGTTGTTCAGCAACGGGGAATGGAGCGCATCATTGATAGCCTGGCTCACACGGCTTTCCCCTTTGCCGTATCCCGTACTCATAATGGCTACACCACCATCTTTTAATACCGTTTTCACATCATTGAAGTCCAGGTTGATGGTACCGCGGATGGTGATAATCTCGGCAATACTCTTGGCTGCGATAGATAAAGTGTCATCCGCTTTGCCGAAAGCGTTCATCACGCTGAAGTCCGAATAAATATCACGCAGACGTTCATTGTTAATCACCAGCAGGGCATCTACATGCTGGCTCATTTTCTCCACGCCGTCCAGTGCCTGGTCAATCTTCCGGTTTCCTTCAAAAAGGAACGGAATGGTGACAATACCTACGGTGAGGATATCCATATCTTTGGCTGTCTTGGCAATGATCGGAGCCGCACCGGTTCCGGTACCTCCTCCCATTCCGGCTGTGATAAATACCATTTTACAGCCGTCGTTCAACATTCCTTTTACATCTTCTATGCTTTCTTCGGCTGCTTCACGTGCACGCTCCGGGCGGTTTCCGGCCCCTAATCCTTCTTTTCCCAGTTGCAACTTCACGGGAACGGGGGATTCGGCCAACGCCTGGTTATCTGTGTTGCACACAACAAATGTTACATCGTGTATACCTTCTTTATACATGTGATTTACGGCATTGCCGCCGCCACCTCCCACACCGATTACTTTAATGATAGTCGGGTTTTCTGCCGGGAAATCGAATGGCATTATAGTTTCATCAGACATAATCTTCTATATTATATTAAGGTGATGTAATTCGTTATTATTCTTCCAGAATCTTTCCAAACAAGTCGGTCAGCCGTTTGATCGGACTGTTGGCTTCTTTCAAACTCTTGATTTCTTTTTCCAGGTCGCGTATTTGGTTCAAAGCTTCTGCTACTCCCAAATCGCGTGCTTTGGCCAGTTGCGACAGGGCATTTTTGTATTTGCCTGCCTCTTTCAGTTCTTTTGCGTTTCTTATCAGGTTCTCGCAAGTGGCTTTTCGCAGCTTCTCCTCTTCCTCTGCTTTCTTGGCTGCCGCTGCTGCTCTGGCTGCTTCTTCTTTCTCTCTTTTCCTTTTGTCTTCCACATTCTCGCCGCTTTCATCGAAGAGAGGTACTTGTACGGGTTTCATAGGACGTTCCGGACGGTAACAGTTTTCTTTTCCAGCTCCTAGTAAAGCGATGATCGTATTGCATGTACCATCTTTTTTCAGTTCCACCATACCGCCTTTCAGACTTAGCTGACTTTCTTTGGCCATTCTAACCTTTTCTATTTTGGTACGGTTACTGAATGCTTCCTCCATATTCTTTAGATTGGCGGCACCACCGGTAATGATAGCTCCTGCCAGCAGTTTGTCTTCATATCCCGAAAGAACAATCTGGTTCCATACATTGGCCAGTATCTCATTGATACGTGCTTCTACGATGTCTTCCAGTAAGTGTGACTCAATACTGCATTTCCCGTCCAGCGAGTAGGTAGGGTTGTCATCTCCGTCCTCCGACTTGTCGGCATAAGCATTGCCGTATTTCTTTTTCAATTCTTCGGCATCTTCCTCTTCAATTTGCTGGCTGCAAATATCTTTGGTGATGTTGCTGCCTCCCAATGGGATGACTGCCAAATGGCGGAGTATGTTGTTTTTGTAAACAGATACAGTAGTCGTATCTGCGCCAAAGTCGATGAACATGCAGCCCGAGCGTTTTTCACTGTTGGTCAGTACGGCATTGGCCAGGGCCAACGGTGAGATGATGTAGTCGGCTATTTCGATTCCTGCCTGTTTGAAACATTTGTCAATGTTCTGCTTCACGCTGCTGCGGGCGATGATATTAAGGAAACGCCCTTCTATATGATCGCTGGGAACTCCTACAGGATCGGCCAGCAGGTTGATGCCCACTTTATATTCCTGAGGTGCTACTTCCAGTATTTCCTGGTCTATGATGGGGACTTCGCGGTTGCTGTCCATAATGGAGTCAATCAGTTCCTGTGAAATCTTGGTTTCTTCTTCCAGATGACGTACCTCCGTATTACGGATGGTGCGTAGAGATTGTCCTCCGATGCCTACATAGACCTTTCCGATAGAAGCCTTTAATGTCGATTCCAGTTTCTTGATAATCGAAGTAAGGCTTTGTGCGGTTTTATCCAGATTGTAAATCACTCCCTTACGGATAAAATCCGAAGAGTTTTCGCTGGCGAGGGCCAGCACTTGTATGCTTCCGTCCGCATGTTTCTTTCCTGCAATACCTGTGATCTTGGAGGATCCCAGTTCTATTGCTACTATAAAATCTGTTGCTGCCATATCTTACTTCTCTTTTTTAGTACAAATAATCTGATTATTAAATTCCAGACTGATGCGGCTGTACTTGTTCCAGCCTACTTGGTTCAGTCCTTTCTCATAAAAAGTTTTTAGTTTCTCGAACTTTTCCTCATAATTCCCGGGCTTGCCTAAGAATATGATATGTTCACCAACTCGTGGAACCAGTTCCAGTTCTTTGGCCTGTGTCACATTGATCTGCTCTATCTGGGCATCCCATAGCGGATGGGCTTGTAGAAAGGCTCCTAACGTATATAGTTCCTTGACGGCAAAATCACGATCCACGTATCCTGTAACAACAGCTACGTGTGCCGAACTGTTGGGTATCGGCATAATTTTTCCTTTATTGTCAATATAATAGTTGTCTCCATTGTTTGCCATCACTCTGAGGATGGGGAGGCGCTGTGTCACTTCGATACCTATTTTGCATCCCGGTGTACGGTAACATTCCACATTTTCAATCAAGGGATGTTGGCTGAGTTCTTCTTCCAGCAGGCGGGTGTTGATGTCGCCCATCTTCTTGCCCACGGGGGAGAGTTTCTTACCGTTCAGTAAGCGGAGTACTTCTTTCTGGCTGATGAAGCCATGGTCTATACTGTCCTTGATAATCAATTCCATACCCTTGCAAACCTGATCGGCAGGCTTGGTGTTGAAAGCGGTAACGGCTACAATAAGGTAGGCGGTTATCAGCAACAGAAACAGGAGTATGAGAATTTTCTTTATCATCTTTTATTCAGTAATCCGCAGATTTGGGGTACATAGTTATCTATGTCGCCCCCACCCAGGGTGATTAATACTTCTATATCTTTCTTGCTCAGTACGTCTAGAATTTCTTCTTTCTTGCACATGCTCTTCTCGATGCCCGGACGCAGATGGTCGTAAATCAGTTTGCTGGTGACGCCGGGGATGGGTTGCTCGCGTGCCGGATAGATATCTACCAGGATGACTTCGTCCAACAAGGAAAGGCTGTCGGCAAAATCTTTGTAGAAATCACGGGTACGTGTGTAGAGGTGTGGCTGGAAAATAGCCGTCAGCTTCTTGTCCCGGTAGAGGGCACGCATGGAGAGTATGCTTTGCTTTATCTCGGAAGGATGGTGCGCATAGTCGCTCAGGAAAACTACCTTGTCGTTCTTTATCTTGAAATCGAAACGACGGTCTACTCCGCGGAAACTTGCCATACCTCTCTTTATTTCTTCATCGGTCAATCCGCTCATCTGCGCTAAAGCCATGGCAGCTACTCCATTCTCTATGTTGATGCTGACGGGGACACCTAACTGTATATTGGGGATATTTCCCAGTGGTGATACGTAATCAAAGAAAATCTCACCGTTTCCAATACGGATATTCTCTGCATGAAAGTCACCCTCTTCTTTAGAATAGGTGTACAGCTTCACGCCATTCTGCAAGGCCGGTTGCAGTTCGATGCCTTTGCGTACAATCAATGCACCTCCCGGCTGGATGAGTGAGGTGTATTTGCGGAAGCTTTCCAGATAAGCCTCTTTGGTTCCGTAGATATCCAGGTGATCGGGATCTGTTGCGGTAATCACCGATATGTAGGGAGAGAGCCAATGGAAAGAACGGTCGAACTCATCGGCTTCAATAACCATGTATTCACTACTGTCAGACAACAGCAGGTTGGTGCCGTAATTCTTTGAGATGCCTCCCAAAAAGGCGTTGCATCCTACATGGGATTGGTGTAACAGATGGGCTGTCATGGTGGAAGTGGTGGTCTTACCGTGAGTGCCGGCTACACAAAGTCCTTTTCCTGCATGGGTAAGCATTCCCAATACCTGCGAACGTTTATGTATCTCGAAACCGTTTTCCCGGAAATAGGTAAACTCTTTATGTGTGTCGGGGACAGCCGGAGTATAGACAACTAATGTAGTTGCCGGGTTGCGGAATGCATCCGTTATCAGTCCCGTGTTTTCTTCGTAATGGATGGCTGCTCCTTCTTCTATCAGCTTTTCTGTCAGTTCACTGGGCGTACGGTCATATCCGCCTACCTTCTTGCCTTTTGACAGGAAGTAGCGTACCAATGCGCTCATGCCGATGCCTCCGGCGCCGATGAAATAAACTGATTTTAATGTGTTAACGTCCATTTTCTTTTCTGTATTTATCAGCCAGTTTGAATACCTCCCGGGCAATAACGTTGGCTGAGTCGGTAAAGGCTAATTTAGCAATATTTGTACTTAAACTTTTCAGTGTTTCCGGCTGTTTCACGGTTTCAACTGCTTTGTCCAGCAGAGCTTCTTTGGCAGCGGCGTCCTTGATATAGAGCGCTGCGTTTTTATTGACCAGCGCCAGTGCGTTCTTGGTCTGATGATCTTCGGCCACATTAGGCGACGGAACCAGAATGACGGGTTTCTGCAACAAACAGAACTCAGAGATAGAACCTGCACCTGCACGGCTGATTATTAAATCGGCAGCACTGTATGCGGCGGCCATATCACTGATAAAATCGGTTACATGGAGCATTGGTAACTCACCGGCTTGGGCTACTGCGGCGCGTGCTTCGTCGATATATATTTTTCCGGTTTGCCAGATAAACTGCGCGCCGGATGTTTTAATCTTGTCCAAACCTTCCATCACGCAGTTGTTGATGGTGCGTGCTCCCAAGCTTCCTCCTACAATCAGGATTGTTTTCTTGGATGGGTCCAGCCCGAAAGAGCGGATAGCATCTTCACGGCTGATGTGATGGTTGCGCAGTCCTTGGCGGACGGGGTTGCCGGTCAGGATAATCTTGTCTTTTTCAAAGAAACGTTCCATGCCGTCGTATGCCACACATATTTTGCGGGCTTTCTTTGCCAATAGTTTGTTGGTTACTCCGGCATAAGAGTTCTGCTCTTGTATCAGTGTCGGAATACCCATCATCCCGGCCATTTTCAAAGTGGGACCGCTGGCATATCCGCCTACACCTACTGCTGCATGTGGCTTGAAGTCCTTGATGATTTTACGTGCCAATAGCTGACTTTTGACCAATTTAAAAAGAACCGAAATATTTTTTAATAAGTTCTTACGGTCGAATCCGGCAACAGGTAATCCTTTTATAGGGTATCCGGCAGCAGGAACGCGTTGCATCTCCATTCTGCCTTCAGCACCTACGAACAGAATTTCCGCTTCGGGATGTTGTTCCTTGATGGCGTTGGCAATAGAGACTGCGGGGAAAATGTGTCCCCCGGTTCCTCCTCCGCTGATGATGATTCTTAAATTTTCTTCCATAATTCCTTTTTAGTCGAATTATTCGCAAAAGTATAAATAATACTTTTAAAATGAATGGTTTATATTATATTTCTTCTTCCGGCTCCCGCTTCCCGGCCGCATTCAGTAATGCCTTCAAGTCATCGGACAGCGAGTTTTCCTCCGACGGGTAATTACCCAATATCCAGTTGTCGAATGGGCTACGTTCTACTTCCTCTGTAGAGAAGATGCTGTTTGCTTTGTCCACGTCCTCGTCGTTGTTGCAAGCTCCCAGTCCGCAGGTTAATGTTATGATTAAACTATATATGATGTATTTCTTCATATTTTTCCCTCCTTAAGTTAGTTAGTCATTTCTTGGATTTGGTTGCATACCTGCTGTAATGACACTGGCTGGTAATTGAATAGCACGTCTGGGATCATTCGTGTCCATCTTGTCGGTGATAGTCACTAAGGTATAACCTTCATAGTAGCGGCGGTAGATTACGATACCATAGCGTTTTATATCTTGCCATCTAAGTCCTTCTTCTAGAGTAAGCAGACGTCTGGCATGTAGAATGCAATGTATCAGATTCTCCTGCATGCCTTTTTCTATTACAAAATCCGGATGTAGTTCCTTCTTTACCGTCGGAGCTTCCGGCTTGTAATATTTTAGTTGAGCATAAAAATCATTGATGGTTTCTTTGGTCAGGGTCCGCGTATTTTTCGTAAAGGCTTTCTGCCAGGCATCTATATCGGCAGCAGCTTCGTCGTAGCGTTTTAGTAATGTGTAAGCTTCAGCCCGGCAAAGTAATGCTTCATCGGTAGTGAAAGCAGGATACAGCATATAACCGACCCAGCTGTTGCCTGATGTGAACTGCTGATCGATGACTAAACGGCGGAATCCGTTCTTGATAGAGCCACCGGGCGCAAATGGGATCTGGTGGTAGCTTGACTGGTCTCCCCATGGACCTTCGGATTTACAACTTTCCGAGGCAGTAATATTATTCATGCAGTATCTTTCACAGTTGGCATAACCCGGATCGGAAACCAATGGCCAATATGACGCTGCTGATATTACCAGTAGATTTGCCCGATTATCTGCATCTACATAAGCGTTCGGCTGTATGTTCTTGTTGGGAGATAAAGCTCCTAATGCAGCCCAGTCACGTAAATATTGGGAAGCATTCGTGCCGAGTACTATATTGGCATAATTGATAACCTTCTGGCAGTTAGAAAAATCCGGCTGTGTGTAATATAGATAAAAGCGGGCAGCAAATGCATAGGCAGCCTTTTTATTAAAATGGTATTTCACTCGTGAGTAAATATTGTCGTCGATTAGAGGCAATCCTTCTTCTAAATCGGCTGCGATATTTTGGTAGACTTCAGCAACAGTTCCGCGTGAGTATTGTGGATTTACAGATGTTTCCGGTTCCTTTATGTAAGGTATACCTAGGTCTTTATCTGCATTTGTACTATATGCTTTGCAGAATGTGGTAGCTAGTACGAAATGATTATATGCGCGACATAATAGAGCTTCACCTCTTTGTGCTGACAATGATTGAGGGTTTCCCATTTGCTCGATGGCTGCCAGGGCTTGGTTGGCCGATGCAATCGAGTTATAACAATCATTCCATAAGGCATGAGGTGAGTCTTGATTCTCTTCAGTGGTTTGCTGCCAGCGATACAAGTGTTCGTTTAACCGGAAAAGATAGCTGTATGCTTTACTATTTTCATCAATGTTGTCACTGTAGAATTCGCCTATGTGACAGTTGGTGGTCATTGGGTATGCAGATACCAATACTTTGGTAATGCTCTCTTCGGTAGTTAGTTCAGTTCGGTTGTCCGGCATTTCATCCAAAAAATCGCTACAGGAGGTTATTCCCAGGCATAAGGTTGAAATGGCTGCTGTATATAATACGTTTTTATATTTCATCATTTTTATAATTATCTGAATGGTTAAAATCCTAATCTAAGAGTTAATGTGAACTGACGGGGTACAGGGGAGGCAACTCCACCGGTATTGAAGAATTCCGGGTCCTGTCCGTTTAGCTTCTTATCTGCGTAGATTAGGAATAAATTGGTAGCCTGAAGTTTCAAAGATAAATTGGATATCTTTGCTGATGTAATCCATGATTTTGGAAAATCATAGGACAAGGAAATTTCTTTCATACGAATAAAGTCTCCTTTGGCAATTCGTTCTGTAGAGTAATTATAGGCATTATATGCATACATCAAATCTTTATTATCTTCATATTGACGTTTGGAAATGATGGCAGGAATATTGGTATGTTTCTCATCACCCGGAACTGTCCAGCGATTTTTGAATTCACGGGGCATAGAGGATAAGTCACTGTATTGATAGTTGAAGCACGGATTTAAACGTACTACATTACCAAATGAATAGGTGATAAATACATTTAGCTTGAATGCTTTATAGGTGAAGATATTACCAAAGCTACCTGTTATAGTAGGATCAGTGGGACCTTCATATTTTAGATAGTCTATATTGTCACGTGTTTGGAAATCAATATCAGTACTGGTTATTTTTCCATTGATATTATACATTGGGATACCATTTGAACTTAGACCGACAAATGGGATAGAGAACAAACCACGTACCGGGTAGCCCTGACGCGCAAAACCATAGCCTGAAACCAGATCCATCACGCTGGAACGGGCGTTAAGCTCGGTCACTTCATTTTTTGCTTTGGAAAAGATGAAATCTGTGTTCCATGAGAAGTCTTTCGATTGGATATTCTTGCTTGAGATGGTGAATTCAATACCATGTGACTTCATAGAGGCTATATTGGCATATTTATAAATAGAACCACCTACTCCTTGTGTCGGAGTTATACCAATCAGGTCATAGTTGTTGCGTTTATACCAGTCGATTGAGAAATTGATCCGGTTGTCTAAGAATCCCATGTCAGCACCGATGTTTAATTCATGCTTCTTTTCGTAAGTCAATTCGCTATTTTCGGGGTCGGATACATAAAGTCCGGTTTCCTGTCCGCTGGTGAAAGGGCGAAATGGTGAATAGCTGGTGATTATGGCATGTGAATTTGTTACATATTCCGGACCTCTGTCAGCTGTTAAAGAGTAAGATGCTTTGAATGTCAAATGTGACAGCACAGACTTGAGTGTTTCGAAGAAATTTTCTTCATGTACATTCCATGCTCCTGAAATATTCCATGTAGGTAACCAGCGGGAAGAGCGGCTTTTTCCCATGCGGTTGGTGCCTTCATAGCGGAATGTTCCGTTTACTGTATAACGGCCATCATACGAATAGGTTGCATTGGCAAAACCTGCTACACTCCTTGTTGTGGTATGGTTTAATCCATAATAATTTTCACCGGACTCAATACCTTTCTTGAAAAATTCATATACGTACGATGGAATTTCGCCCATTGTATATTGCATTCCCCATCCTTGAAAATAATTCTGCATGCGTTTTAAATCATTCACCTCCATACCAGCGAAAAGATTGGTTATATGCTTTTCTGCAAATAAATGATTCCAGGATGCTGTGGCACGAAAGTCTACTCCCAGCATGCGATAGTCCTTACGCTGGTAAATACCGCCTTCCGGCAGTATGCTGATGGGTAAAGCATAAGGATTGTCGGGGTTGGTGTAGAGTAAATTATTGTTATCACGAATAGTGGCGTCATCCATTCCTGTGCGATATGCTGTTGCCTGATTCGAGTGGTCTTTAATATTATGTTCTTGTGAAGAAGCTTGATATCTGACTGCTCCTAATGCGCTAAGCTCTAATTCAGGAAGTGCTTTCCATTTTACTTCTCCTTGGAATTTAACGTCAACTACGTTTAAGTCCATATAATTGTTATCCAATTCATGAAGGATATTGAATGGTGCGTAGTTAGCTGTATAGTTGACTGCCGGATCCAATGCGCGTGATGTGTTTAGTGCGTACGAATATGGATTGATGTCAAATTGACGGGTGACTTCTCCACTAGCTGCATTCACTTCAGAGCTTAGTGTTCCGGGCGCTTTCTGCTTACGGTAGGAAGCACTGGATATTAAATTTATAGATAAATTCTTATATATATTATATGTTGTATTTAAATTAGCTGTATAGCGTTTTACTTCACTTTGCTTGTACCAGCCCGGGTCGGACATAGCACTTAATGAAGCATAGAATGAAGACTTTTCTGTTCCGGAAGTGATGCTGACAGAATGATTTTGTGTGATATTGTTAGAAAATAAAGTATTAAACCAATCGGTATTTCTCATTTCCGCTTCACGCAGGTAAGCATTACGTGCTTCCGGAGTGTTGGCAAGTCCGAATTGTCCTGTAACCGGATTGTATTGATTGATTAACTGATACATACGTCCATACACTCCGCTATCTTTTGCACGGTAAGTATCGCTATTGTTGAGCCATCCTTTTTGTTCCATCTCTTTATAGATTCCCATTTGTTCCTGTGAATTCATGATATTGAATTCTTTATAACTGGGAATCATACGAGTTGTAAATTCACCGGTATAGCTGATTTTGCTGACGCCGGCTTTTCCCTTTTTGGTGGTTACTACAATAACCCCTGCCATGGCTCGCGCACCATAGATAGAGGTTGCTGATCCGTCTTTCAATATTTGAAAGCTTTCGATATCATCTGAATTTAATCCGGCAATAGCTGAACTAATCAATGTTTCGGCATCTCCTGAGGATAGGTCATCCGGACCTACGTCAATAGCATCTTCCATGATGACTCCATCTACCACCCATAGTGGCTTTGAACTACCGAAAATAGATGTAGCACCACGTACCCGGATTTTTGGGGCGGTACCAACTGTACCGGAAACACTTTG
>ENA-OPWK01000416-OPWK01000416.1-human-gut-metagenome-genome-assembly--contig:-NODE-416-length-11189-cov-2.318125_pt1 | contig 11189 bp, 4 predicted proteins | sample MGYA00241509_ERZ502010 | MGnify/ENA primary metagenome ERZ502010 (study PRJEB25962, sample SAMEA2042014) | human gut metagenome | biome: human gut; feature: human-associated habitat; material: faeces... | reverse complement strand
CAGATAAACCGGTAGGGAAGTACAAACCTGTCAGACACAGCGAAGAAAACAAAGGCAGTACATTCTCTGTCTATCTGCCACAGGATCTGTCGGTTTACAAACCTTCCGAGTTAGCTTCCAATAACGAACAGAATGAAGAAGAGCAAGTGTATTCTACCAATTCGAAAGCAATGTATTTCATCGACACGGAGAAAGTGGAAAACGAATCTGTGGAATCCGGTGATAAGAAGCGCGGAACAATTCTGATCGTAGAAGATAATAACGAAATCCGCCGTTACCTGAATAACGGACTGGCGGATTTGTTCAACACACTGGAAGCCGGGAACGGTGAAGAAGCACTGGAAAAACTGAAAGACAACGAAGTGGATGTGATTGTCACCGACGTCATGATGCCGGTTATGGATGGTATCAAGCTATGCAAGAACGTGAAACAAAATATTCGGACTTGCCATATTCCGGTTATTATTCTTTCCGCAAAGACCGATATCAAAGATCAGATGGAAGGTCTGCAAATGGGTGCGGATGACTATATCCCCAAACCATTCTCTCTTGCCATCCTGACAACCAAGATACAGAACATGATGCGTACACGCAGACGGATGCTCGATAAGTACGCCAAATCATTGGAAGTAGAACCTGAGAAAATCACATTCAATGCAATGGATGAAGCCTTGCTGAAACGTGCCATGGCGATTGTGGAAAAGAATATGGATAACATCGAATTCTCTACCGACGAATTCGCCAGAGAAATGAACATGAGCCGTTCTAATCTGCATCTGAAACTAAAAGCAATTACCGGAGAATCAACCATTGACTTTATCCGTAAGATTCGTTTCAATGAAGCGGCCAAGCTACTGAAAGACGGACGATATACGGTAGCGGAAGTCAGTACTATGGTAGGATTCAATACACCGTCATATTTTGCCACCAGTTTCAAGAAGTACTTCGGATGCTTACCTACGGAGTATATCAAGAAATCAAAAGGATAGTAGTGAGACATACAGTATAGAGTCTTTTATAGCAATCGTGTTTTTTATCTTTTTCCGAAAGAAAAATGCACCTGCCTTGTACCATATACCACATTTGGTATCGCACTATTATACCTCAAAACACGTTTTTTTTCTTCTTTTATTGAATGATGACGGATTTTAAAATCATCCATCCAAACAACCTAAATTGTACAGAACCTATTCCATATCATATTACAATGTCATAACATTATGACACATAAAAAACTAGGATACAGGAGATAAACAGCTTTTTTAAACAAAAACAACATATGTCTCAACAAATTTGATATCAAAAAAATCATTTTTGAACAAAGTATGAACAACCTAAATTAAAGAATCTAATTAATGAGGTTACATTTGCAACAGTAAAATAACACTTTTAATAATTATAAAACCTAATAAAGTATGAAGAACATCTTCTTTATTTGCTTTTGTGCGCTATTCGCATTTAGTGGATGCGCAGACGATGATGATGATCTATTAACCGGAGGGAATGTAGATATAGATCTGCTTCCTGATGCCAAACCAAACGATGTTGTTGATCCTCAAGTATTCGAGGCTATCAACCTCAACTACCCCGGTCTGGAAAAAGTTAAAGAATTCTACGAGGCAGGCGAACATTATTATGCAGCCAATGCTTTATTGGAATACTATAGAACGAGAACCAATGTTACAAATCCGAACTTATCTTTAATTAATGTGACGATCTCAGAAGCAGAGCAGGCAAAAGCTGATTATGCACTGGTAGATTATCGCTTTCATGTTAACAACTTCTATGAAGATAAGGAAACCCTCAAACCCTATTCAGTAAAACAAGACGGAGGTATAAACTGGGAGTATTCACCGAAAGATGCATCTGATGAATATCAGAAACAACTTCATCGCCATCAGTGGTTCATCCCCCAAGCCAAAGCTTACCGTGTAAGTGGAGATGAGAAATACATTCAATCATGGATTGAGGTATATAAGAATTGGATAGAAAACAATCCGAAGCCTACAACAGGACCTAATACTACCTCATGGTGGCAGTTACAGGTATCTACCCGTATCGGTGACCAAGTACAATTGCTTGAATACTTCAAGAACTCTGTTAATTTTACTCCGGAATGGCTTTCTACATTCTTGGTAGAATTTGCAGAACAAGCAGACTTTCTCGTAGACTATCCGTATGAATCAGGAGGTAACATACTTATATCACAAGCGAATGCATTGGCTACTGCCGGAACGTTAATGCCGGAATTTAAGAATGCGGAGAAATGGATGAATACAGGATATCAGATACTTAGCGAAGAAGTACAAAATCAAATTATGAGTGACGGATGGCACAAGGAAATGTCGCTCCACTATCATATCGGTATCGTTGCGGATTTCTACGAGGCAATGAAATTAGCAGAGGCAAACCAACTCTCCAGTAAATTGCCGTCAGATTTTACAGAACCACTGCGTAAAGCAGCAGAAGTAGTGATGTACTTCACATATCCTAATTACTTTATCAAGGGTTCCGATAATGTGGTCCCAATGTTCAACGACTCATGGAGCCGGACACGTAATGTCCTTAAAAATACGAACTTTAAGCAATATGTGGAAATGTTCCCGGATAGTGAAGAATTGAAATATATGCAAACTGCCGGAAATGGTGGAACAGCACAGGGACGTACCCCCAATAATGATATGAAGCTATTCGACCAGGCAGGATATTATGTATTACGAAATGGTTGGACACCGGCTTCTACAGTCATGATTTTAAGCAATAACAAGAGTAATGATGCTTCTAATTCACTTAGTGCTTATAGTCATAACCAGCCAGATAATGGAACTTTCGAACTTTACCATAACGGACGAAATTTTTTCCCTGATTCAGGTGTGTGTACTTATTATACCAGCGGTGGAGACAATGACTTACGTTACTGGTTCCGTGGTATCGATAAACACAATACTTTATCAATCGGAAAACAGAATATCAAAAAGGCAGCAGGCAAACTGTTGAAATCAGAGGAAGGAGCGACTGAATTAGTTGTATTTGAGAATCAAGGATATGATAACTTAAAGCACCGTCGTGCAGTCTTTTACGTAAACAAAAAATTCTTTGTATTAGTAGATGAAGGTATTGGAAATGCAGAAGGTACTATTAATCTAAGTTTCAATCTTTGCGAAGGCACTGCCAGCGAAGTTGTTATGGATACAGATAAAAATGGAGTCCATACAGCATTCAGCAATAATAATAACATTATAGTCCGCACTTTTGCCAATAAAGCAGTAACCTGTTCTCCATTCACGGGGCGTATAGCCTATCTCGTAGACGGGGCTTACAACACACGTCAATCTTATACCATCGATATGAATAAGAGTGCTGATGAAACCGCACGTTACATTACAGTTATTCTTCCAGTCAATGGAAGTACTGATACGTCCAGTATCTCAGCCAAATTCATAGATAGCGGATATTCCGAAAACAGCGCTTCTGTAGAAGTAAGTGTGAATGGAGAGACACATACATTATCTTATACCTTATAAACTAATAACTCTTAAAATATGAGATCTAAATTACTAAACATTACTTCAAGATTACTAGGAGTCCTCATAGTAATTGCAGTGACAATAGTCAATAGTTCCTGTTCGGATACAGAAACTACTGACTCTACGAAGTTTACTATTTATTATACAGGAATGACTGATATCGGTCCATCTATGACAGGAGTTATCAGTAGCCCGACTTACAAAGGCGGCACTCCATACGATTTTGCCATTACCAGAATCACTCTTGATGGAGAACCGTTTTCCGATAGCATCTTCGCCATTGATTCGGAAACAGGAAAAATTACTTTAAATAGTACAAGCAATACTCCTGTCGGACTATACAAACTATCTGTCGCATGTTATTCCAACAATAACAGATATGAATATACCGACATTGTGGAAATCAACATGATGAAACCTGTGCCTGATGGAATCAAAACAGATCCGGAGAAACTACAGGTAGAATATGCAGATATTATCGACACAGAAAGCAGCAATGAACTGCCCACCTCTCAAATTAGAACTGAAGGAAATCATATTTCTATTTCAAACTACACCATTGCTTCTGCAATGTGGAATGGAGTTGCAGTAGAAAGTCCCGAAGACTACTTTGCTGTATCAGATAAAGGTGAAATTTCCATCATCAAAGGAAATCAAAACATTCAGCCTGGTAAGTACATCCTATCATTCAAACTGACAACTGCCGCAACTGGAGAGGATCCTGAAAAAGGAATTTTCGAGAATGCGTTGGAAATCAATGTAACTTCCCGCCCACTTTCATTAATATACACTCCTGATGAAGGAAAAATAGAGGAAGAAGGAGAGCGTAGTCCTGAGACCACTTTCCAAAGTAATATTCCCGCATTAAAAGGTTCTGCGGAAGGGCTTGTATACAGTATCAGTTCAGTTAGTCCGAATACGGATAAAATCACAATTGATCCGACAACGGGCGTATTGTCTGTAGCGGCTCATCATGGATTCAAGGATGGAGAAAAATATCAAATCAGTGTGAAGGCTATCAATGAATTTTCTCCAGAAGGCGTAGTATTCGAGAATGTATTCACACTAAATACAGTTGAATTTATAGAACCGATAGCTAACTTCGGATACGCTGATGTAAACGATGTACAAGCTGTAGAAATCGACATTAACAAAAATGAGAATTTCAAAGGTGATGAAGTGAAATATGAATTTGTAAATCTGCCAACTGACCTTCAAGGTGAATTAGCTCTTGATCTGGATGGAAACATCGCCATTAAGAAGGGAAACAAGATTCCTGTCGGGCAATATACAGTTCAGGTTATGGCTACCAATACCAAAGGTTCAGAGACTGCTACATTTACATTAACAATCACAGCAAATCCGAACTATTTTACTTATTTCCGCTACGGAAATAACCTCGGATTAACTCCTATTGAAAACTATGCCGATCAATTCAGAATTGAGGCAGGCGGTAAACTTAACTCTGTAAAACCGGTTCCAACAGCAACAGATGCCAAAGATGGTTTGTCTTCACTAAAGTGGGAAGTAGAATTGAAACATAATCCCAATAATACAAAAGCGACTATTAATGAATCTACCGGACAGATTACAATAACCGGATTAAAACAAGGACAATGTGGCATGGTAATGGTTACCGCAACAGCCGGAGAAGGAAAAACGGCAGTTTCTGTAAAACAACCTGTATTTTTCCATTTCTCAATGATTTCAGACAGTAATGTACAATTAGAGTATACTCCGTTTGTCTTCCAGGTAAATCCGGCAAGAGGTGGTGAGTCAATAGCTCCAAGTTTAGGAGCAGGTATAGATAAATCTACATTCAGATTAGACTATCGCCGTGACTTCTTCTACTATAATATAGCTGGTCCGGATTCACATATAAGTGGGGCATTGGCACAAAAAGTAGATAACTTCTTATCGGAAATGTGGAATTCTTATGATGCGACAGCCGGTACATCCAGAAACCCGATGTCTTACTTTGAAAACACTACTAATTTAAGCAAAGCGTTAGGTTACATTGACCAAACAGACTTCAAAGTACACATTAACCCAAATCTGTGGCGCAACAAAGACGGCTACGCTAACGGGGCCATGATTGGTCAGATAACCTATGACATCACCGGAAAAGATCCACAAGCTGCAACAAGCGGGGCACGGGTTTCTCCGATATTTATTTGGTTTGATACTAAGTTCTAATAAATACATGCAAAAATACACGTTATGTACTATACAAATATAATAAAATCAATTAGCGCAAGAGGGTTGTTCCCCCTCTTGGCCCTGATCATGTCGATCAGCTTACATGCCCAGAACGCTACTGTAAAAGGTGTTATTGTAGATGAAACAGATACTCCTCTCATCGGAGCAACTGTTCAGGTTAAGGGAACCGCAACGGGAAGTATAACCGACTTTGATGGAAATTACACAATCAAAGCTAATAAAGGTGCGGTTATTACATTCTCATATATTGGATATAAGACACAGGAAATTAAATTCACAGGCCAATCGCCGCTTAACGTAAAGATGATTCCTGACAATCAGACACTAGATGAAGTGGTCGTAGTAGGTTATGGTACTATGACAGGTTCTGTAGCTTCTATCGCCGCCAAAGATGTAGAAGGCTTCAAGACAAGTTCTGTAGCAGGCGCATTAGGAGGTCAGATTGCCGGTGTGCAAATCACATCAACTGACGGTACTCCAGGCGCTGGCTTCAGCATCAATATTCGTGGTGTCGGCACATTGACAGGAGATTCTTCTCCACTTTATATTGTCGATGGTTTTGAAGTAGACGATATCGACTATTTGTCAAACTCTGATATCGAATCTATTGAAGTTTTAAAAGATGCTTCTTCTTCCGCTATCTATGGTGCGCGTGCCGCTAATGGCGTGGTATTAATCACGACCAAATCCGGTAAAACTGGAAGACCGACAATTACCTACAATGGTTCAGCCAGTTATCGTAAAATATCTAAAAAGCTAGACGTTCTTTCCCCATACGAATTTGTTAAGTTACAAGGAGAAGTTAATTCAAAATATTCAGACTCCTACTTCAAGCCGGGAAATGACGATAATGATATTCCCTACCGTTATCAGTCACTTGATGACTATATGGGTGTTAAAGGTGTTAACTGGCAGGATGAAACATTCAATCCTACCTGGTCACAAGACCATAGTTTGTCAATCATGGGAGGTACAGATGATTCTAAATACAACGCATCATTCTCACGCTATATTGAAAACGGTATTTTCAAGAACAGTGGTTTCGATAAAACCACAGGAAAGTTTCGCCTTGACCAAAAGTTAAGTAAAAGTTTGTCTTTCAATATCACCGTCAATTATGCACTGACTAACCGTAAAGGTGTAGGTACATCCGCAGACTCCGGTCGTTTCAATATGTTAGCGCAGATTTTAAGTGCCCGTCCTACTGGGGGATTAAAGCTGACTGATGATGAGCTTCTTGATTCAGCTATTGACCCTGAAATGCTCGAATCTGGCGAAAGCTTGGCACAAGTGAATCCAGTGAAACAAACTGAATCAGTAACAAATACCAAACGCGCCGAAATGTGGTCTGGTAATGGTTCGATAAGCTGGCAGATTATTAAAGGATTGACATTTAAAACTGCCGGAACCTATAACACCACTAATAACCGTACAAATATTTTCTACAAAGATGGTTCCAAGGAGGCTTATCGTAACGGTCAGAAGCCTTATGGACGTACACAAATGGGACGCGACGTACGTTGGACGAACTTCAATAATCTGACTTGGAAACAGAAGGTTAAGAAACACAACTACGATGTTATGTTAGGGCATGAAGTTTCTTTCAGAAGCACTGAATATTTACTAGGCGAAGCAATGGATTTCCCATTCGATAACTTAGGAAATGATTACCTTGGTCTGGGTGCAACACCTAGTAAAGTAGAAAGCAGCTATAGCGAAAAAATGTTGCTATCATTCTTTGCACGTGGAAATTATAACTACGATAACCGTTATTTACTGACGGCAACAGTTCGTGCTGATGGCTCTACTGTTTTCTCTAACAAAAATAAATGGGGATTCTTCCCTTCATTTTCTGCCGCATGGCGTGTTTCCGAGGAAGCATTCATGAAAGATGTTGATTGGGTATCTAACTTCAAAGTTCGCTTGGGTTGGGGTATTGTAGGCAATGACCGTATCTCCAACTACCTTTCTATGGATCTTTACGAAGCTAGTAAATATGGCGTAGGCAACAATACGGTAACTGTATTGACTCCTAAACAACTGAAAAACGCTAATTTGAAGTGGGAAGGTTCAAGCACTATCAACTTGGGTGTTGACTTAGGTTTTCTTGACAACAGATTAAATGTTACTGCCGACTTCTTTGTCAAAAACACTAAAGACTTATTATTAGCACAGTCACTTGCCCATGTTACCGGATTTGATTCACAGATGCAAAACATCGGTAAGATTCAGAACAAGGGTATTGAACTAAGCTTAAATTCGACTAATATTCAGACACGTGATTTCAGTTGGCAAACCAACTTCAATATTTCATTTATCAAAAACACATTAAAAGGATTAGCTTCAGGCGTTGAATCGATGTACGCCCGCTCCGGATTCGACAGCAACTTTACTGCTTATGATTATATTGCTACTGTAGGCCAATCACTCGGCTTGATTTATGGATATGAATTCGACGGAGTTTATCAAAGTTCTGACTTCTATACTACGCCAGACAATCAACTGATATTGAAAGAAGGTGTTACAAACAATGCACGATATGGCACTGTGAAACCTGGAGTAGTTAAATATAAAGACCAAGATGGCGACGGCATAATCACGACCAATGACCGCACGGTAATTGGTAACGCTATGCCCAAATGGTTTGGTGGTATTACAAATACATTTGACTATAAAGGTATCGACTTCAGCTTCATGCTTCAGTTCAACTATGGCAATGACATATATAATGCAACTCGTCTATATTCTACACAATCCAGAAACGGACGTAGAAATATGCTGGCTGAAGTAGCTGACCGTTGGAGCCCGACAAATACTTCCAACCTGGTTCCTTCACAGGATGGATATATTGTAAATGATGTATATTCCCGCTTTATAGAAGACGGATCATTCTTACGTCTGAAGAATGTAACTTTAGGATACACTTTGCCGCACAAATGGACTCGTAAATTTCATGTATCCAGACTCCGTTTGTATGCAACCGGTCAGAATCTGTTCTGCGTAAGCGGATATAGCGGCTATGACCCGGAAGTAAACAGCGCAAGCAATACCCCGATGACTCCGGGACTGGACTGGGGTGCTTATCCAAAAAGTAGAGTATTTACATTTGGTATCGATCTTCAATTCTAATTCATAAAACATATCACATGAAAAAAATAATATACTATATAGCAATGTCGGTAATGTGTTTGCTTCCTTTTTCTTGTTCACTTGAGGAAGAAACCAGAACTGAAGTAGAAAAGAAAAACTACATGAACAATGCGGAGGAAGCAAAAGACGTATTGCTTGGAGTTTATCGTACAAACACTTTAGATGCCATGTATGGATATTACTTATCCATACTCTTTAACCTGGGAACGGATATTTCACAAGTGGAAGGTAGCGGTAATGAAAATTTCCGTATCATTCCGACAAACTCATTCCCAACCACTCAGTCTGAAGTACAGCAAACATGGGCAGCACTTTATACCGGTATTTACAGAGCAAATGATTTTCTGGAACGTATCTCAAATAAAATAGGATCATATACTACAACTGACAAAAAACTCGCCACCTTATACATTGCGGAAGCGAGAGCTTTAAGAGGTATGTTCTACTTTGAATTAGTACGCCGATTTGGAAATGTTGTCTTAATGACAAGTACTCAGATGTCAAATCAGAATCCGGCTACATATGTACAATCAGCTCCAGAAAAGGTATACGAATACATAGAAGACGACTTGTTGTACGCTTGTGACATTTTACCATACGCGACAGATGACCAATATCGCGAAAGCAACGACTATCGTTTCTCAAAAGGAGCAGCATTAGGCTTATTGACCAAAGTTTATGCTACCTGGGCTGGCTATCCGGTAAAGGATGAATCCAAATGGGAAGCTGCTGCAAAAACCGCACGCATTTTGGTAGAATCCGGCAAACATGGACTGTTGAAAGATTACGAACAACTATGGAAGAATACCTGTAATGGCACTTGGGACCCGACTGAAAGTTTGATTGAAATATCATTTTACTCACCGACAGTATCAGGCAACAGTGATCCGGTAGGACGTATCGGTAAGTGGAACGGAGTTAAAACAACCGCTATTGCAGGTGTACGCGGAAGTTGTGCAGCTAACGTAAAAGTAGTTCATACATTTGTGCTTGACTGGAGAGAAGATGTATCGGATATCCGTCGTGATTTATCTATAGCCAACTACCAATATACTGACACAAAAAAATCTCTTTGGGTAGCCGGTGCCAGTGATACAGATGAAAGTGCAGCAGAGAAAGATGCTGATCCTACTAAAGCTCAGAAAAATAAGCAAAACTATACTCCTGCAAAATGGGATATTCAGAAGTATGTAACAACAAATAGTTTCATCAACAATGATAAATCTAATGTGAACTGGTATTTCTTACGCTATGCAGACGTATTATTGCTTTATGCAGAAGCATTAAACGAATGGAAACATGGTCCCGATGCTGAGGCATATAATGCAATCAATGCCGTACGTCGCCGCGGTTATGGCAATCCAAGTAACACAAGCGCATGCGATCTGCCACAAGGACTCGATGAAACAAGTTTTCGTGAAGCAGTCCGCAAAGAACGCAGTTATGAATTATCATTTGAAGGACACCGTCGTCAAGACCTAATCCGTTGGGGTATTTATTATAAAACAGTGCAAGCGACCGCTAAAGAATTAGGTTATTGGTGGGAAGGTACAGGATCACCAAATTATTCAGTAGCCACTTATACAGAAGAAGGCAAACATGAGCTGTTCCCTATTCCACAACGAGACATGGACTTGTGCATCCAATTTAATCAAAATCCCAAATGGTAACTGAATAAAACTCTCTCCAATATGCCCGTGACACGGCATATTGGAGAATATTAAAATCATTTTCGACAAATTCAAAACTAGAAAAGCAGGTATTGAATGCCTTTTAAACAATCCTATCACATAATTTAAACCCATTCATCTACTTTTGCATCAGTTACAAAACTTCTAAAAACAATCACTTAAAATGAATAACATGAAAAAGAAACTTGTTCTCTTTGCTTCGGTTGCCATTGCACTTGCATCGTGCCAGACAACTCCAAAGGAAGACTACAGTTGGATTAAGAAAGGGCTGGATGTAGCTTCTGCCCAGTTACAACTTACAGCAGAAGAAATTGACGGAACCGGTAAGCTTCCACGTTCAATCCGCACCGGATATGACATGGATTTCCTCTGCCGCCAATTAGAAAGAGATCCTTCCACTTTTCAGGATTCACTTCGTCCGCAACCTACTGCCGAACAAATGGGCAAACGTCGTTTATGTGTAGTATACGACTGGACAAGCGGTTTCTTCCCCGGATCACTGTGGTACGCATACGAACTGACCGGAAATGATACACTGAAAGCGGATGCCATTCAATATACAAACCTGCTGAATCCGGTACGCTATTATAAAGGTACACAT
>ENA-OPWK01000395-OPWK01000395.1-human-gut-metagenome-genome-assembly--contig:-NODE-395-length-11499-cov-2.543691_pt1 | contig 11499 bp, 10 predicted proteins | sample MGYA00241509_ERZ502010 | MGnify/ENA primary metagenome ERZ502010 (study PRJEB25962, sample SAMEA2042014) | human gut metagenome | biome: human gut; feature: human-associated habitat; material: faeces... | reverse complement strand
AAGAGTGAATAAGCTGACAGAATTGATTATACCACTTGACAGGAGCATTTTGTATTTGTTTCTTGTTTATAAAAAGTTTATAGAGTTCACAATTTTATTAGCACTCAACTGAAAAGAGTGCTAATTTTCTGTTGACTTTTAAAACATGGTGTACTAAAATACTTCATAGACAGAAGAAAACCCGCAGGACGGGTGAGTTTGTAAAGAAAGAGGAGTGTTTAGATATGGGAACAAAAAAAGGTAATTTATCTATCGACAGCGAGAATATATTTCCGATCATTAAAAAATGGGTATATTCTGACCATGATATTTTCATTCGTGAATTAGTGTCCAACGGATGCGATGCGATCACAAAATATAAAAAGCTGGATATGATGGGTGAGTGTGAGCTTCCCGATGATTATAAAGGAAAGATTCAGGTCATTGTCAATCCGGAAGAAAAGACGCTGAAGTTCATTGACAACGGTATCGGTATGACAGCAGAAGAAGTGGAAGAGTATATTACACAGATCGCATTTTCCGGTGCTACACAGTTTTTGGAGAAATATAAAGACAAGACGACAGAGGATGAAATGATCGGACATTTTGGTCTGGGATTCTATTCTGCGTTTATGGTAGCGGACGAAGTGCAGATTGATACGCTGTCTTATAAAGAGGGTGCAGCCGCAGTACACTGGGTAAGTGAAGGCGGTACAGAGTATGAGATGCAGGAAGGAAACCGTACAGAGGTCGGTACAGAGATCACATTATATCTGAACGAGGACAGTCTTGCATTTGCGAATGAATACCGCGCAAGAGAAGTGCTGGAGAAGTACTGCTCATTCATGCCGGTAGAGATTTTCCTCTCTAAGGCCAATGCAGAGCCGGAGTATGAGACAATCGATGAGGCAGATGTTCTGGATACGGATGAAGTGGTAGAACATATCACAGAAGAGCCAAAAGAAGGTGAAGAAGGTGAGCCGAAACAGAAAGCTAAAATTGTAAAACGTCCGGTTTCCTTAAGCGATATTCATCCACTCTGGACAAAAAATCCAAGTGACTGCACAAAGGATGATTATATCGAGTTCTACAGAAAAGTATTTATGGATTACAAGGAGCCGCTGTTCTGGATTCACCTGAATATGGATTATCCGTTTAATCTGAAAGGAATCCTGTACTTCCCGAAGATCAATACAGAGTATGATTCCATTGAAGGAAAGATCAAACTGTATAACAATCAGGTATTTATTGCAGATAACATCAAAGAAGTGATTCCGGAATTTTTGATGGTATTAAAAGGTGTGATCGACTGTCCGGATCTGCCTCTGAATGTATCCAGAAGTGCACTGCAGAATGATGGATTTGTAACAAAAGTTGCAGACTATATTTCTAAGAAGGTTGCAGACAAACTGAACGGTATGTTAAAAACAGACAGAGAAAATTATGAAAAATACTGGGATGATATCAGTCCGTTTATCAAGTTTGGATGTTTGAAAGATGAAAAATTCGGAGAAAAAGTAAAAGATTCGATGCTGTTTAAGAATCTTGACCACAAATATCTCACTCTGGAAGACTGTATCAAGGCCAATGGCGGAGAAACAGCAGAAGAGACAAAGGCAGAGGAGACAACGGATTCAGAAGAGACAAAAGAGACACCAAAGACTAATATTTTCTACGTGACGAATGAACAGCAGCAGAGTCAGTACATCAATATGTTCAAAGAGCAGGGGCAGGATGCAGTGATCCTGGCACATAATATTGATTCTGCATTCATTACCTATCTGGAGCAGAAGCATGACAATGTAAAATTCCAGAGAATCGATGCAGATGTTCATGAGTCTCTGAAAGCAGAAGTTGCAGAAGAAGAAAAAGAGACATTCCAGAAGAATGCAGACAGTCTGACAGAAATCTTCAGAAAAGTGCTGAATAATGAGAAACTGGATGTCAAAGTAGAAAAATTAAAAGATGAGAATATTGCTTCCATGGCCGTGTTGTCTGAAGAGTCTAGACGTATGGAAGAGATGATGAAGATGTATGGAATGGGTGGTATGGATACCGGTATGTTCGGCGGACAGGCGTCCTTGATCCTGAATGCAGATCATCCACTGGTGCAGTATGTGGTAGAGAACAAAGAAGGTGAGAATGTAGAGCTGATCTGTAAGCAGCTGTATGATCTGGCGCTGCTTGCCCACAAACCACTGAGTCCACAAGAGATGACAGCATTTGTACAGAGAAGTAATCAGATTATGATGCTTTTGACAAAATAAAAAAATATAGGGAGTCCGAAAAAGAAAGGGATTAGAACCATTTCTTTTTCGGACTCCCTTTTATATTGTTTAGAAAGCTTCGCTTCCCTGTCTTTGTCCCATCCGATGCCAGTTGATGAAACCGTAGATGTCATTTACGAAAAAGGCAATAAAATCACTTTGTAATCTTAAGAAAAACTTTCATAATTTTTAAGATTAAAATGTGGATCTGTCTTATATAATGGTATTCGTTGAACTAAAATTACAGATTACAAAATTTCGAAATCCAGTCCTTTTTTCTGGAAAAACTTCTGTACCATGTTGTCCCAGGCGTGTTCCAGCGACTTGTCCATGGAGAAGGATTTGAAAGATGTACCGGTAATGCATTGAAGTCCGGTGGAATCATAGCGGAGATTCAAATAGAGTCCCTGAATGTCATCGGCATTCAGGCCGAGTTCATTCTGCTCGATAAGGCGGGCAATATTTTTCGGAGACAGACTGAATACAAAACGAAATCCAAGCGGAGTCTTTTTCCCTTTGATCAGGGAGAAGCAGTATTCCCGAAGCTGCTTCCAGTAAGCGTATTCAGGGAGTGTGCCCATTTGTTCCAGTTCTTCAGAAGTATAAAAGTTTTTTTGAATAAAACCGTCTATTTTGAACGTATTGAATGTCATGATCTCTCCTTCGATCAGAAGGAATGAATCGAAGGTGTCCATCAGAAGAAGATGAGACATACAGGCTTTGACATTCGTCAGTTTTAACGCGATCATAAGGATGTCCTCCTGATAAAAAATATAAGTATTGATTTCTCTATCATACCATAAAAAAGAGAAAAAAACACAGGCAAAAATATTGATTGTAAGAAAATTGTATAGTATCCTATTATAGACTGTATAGTCAAAAAGAAAGGATAACAGCATGAAAAAAGAAGAAAAGACAAAACAGACTTGTGAAAAAATTGTACATGCAGCTACGATCGAGTTTGGAAGCAGATCTTACGATGCGGTTTCGCTGAATGCGATATGCGGTAAGTATCAGATTGCAAAAGGGCTGATCTACCATAATTTTAAAAATAAAGATGAGCTATATCTGTACTGTGTGAAGAAAAGCTTCGAAAAGTTGATGAGTTATCTGGAGGAAGGGAAAGAAGAGGCAAAGACAGCAAGGGAAGAAATCCGTATTTTTTTGGAGAGACGGGAAGTGTTTTTTGCTGAAAATCCGTATGACAGAAATATATTTTTTAATGTGATGTTATATCCGGCAGAGCATTTAAAAGAAGCACTTTTTGGTGTGATGGAAAGATATGATGCCTATATAAGAGAGCAATACCGGCATTTGCTGTCCAAGATTCGTTTAAGAGAGGGAATCAGTATGGAAATGGCAGTAGAATATCTGAGTCTGTTTCAGAATATGTACAATGGATATTACCAGAATAAAGCAAGCCGTACAGGAGATTTTTCCCGATTTATAGAAGAACATAATCTGAAGATATCAGAGTTATTGGATATTATTTTATATGGAATCAGTACAGAAGAGAAGGGCAGTTAATATGGAAGAAATGAAATTTGAAGAATTGACAGAGTTGAAAGAACCGGAGAGGCTTTTAGAATCAGCGATGCCGTTTCAGAAGCTGATCATGCAGTATCAGTGTGCACTGCTGGAAGTTAAGACAAAATTTGAAGTGTTGAATCACGAATTATCGATCAATTCTGATCAGAATCCAATCTTATCAATTGAAAGCAGAATCAAGAAACCGATTAGTATCCTGGAGAAGATGAAAAGAAAAAATATAGAGATCAGTGTACAGGCCATAGAAGAAAATATCTGTGATATTGCAGGTATCCGTGTGATCTGCTGTTTTCCGAAAGATATCTATACGCTTGCGAAAAAAATATGTGAGCAGGATGATATCAGACTGATCGAGAGAAAGGACTATATCAAGAATCCAAAACCAAACGGTTACAGAAGTCTGCATCTGATTTTGGAAGTACCGGTATTTTTTATGAATGAGAAAAAACCGATGAAGGTAGAAGTGCAGATGCGTACGATCGCGATGGATTTTTGGGCAAGTATAGAACATAAACTGTATTATAAGAAACAGACGGATGGATTTCCGGATTCTGTTTCAGAAGATCTGGGAATCTGCGCAGAACAGCTCCATACGATCGACATGAAAATGCAAGAGATCAGCGAGAGAATCTATCATCAGGAACGTTGACTTTTAAGCATGGAAAACGTATTATAAAATAAGATAAGATGGTAAGAATAAGGGGACAAAAGATACGGATGAAGAGACAGAAAAAAAAACATGTGATAATCGGAGCCGGTGCAGTCGCAGTGCTTGCTGCAGTTACCCTGATCGCGGAAGGAATCAGCTATTTTTCCGCTGAAACAGTGGATACGAAGGAGGGACTTGCGATCATAAAAGCGACAGAAAAAGAAAATGTAAAAGATATTGAAAAAAAGATCAACAAGCTGGACACGAAAGACAAGCTGGAAAGTCAGGAAGCAAGTGGTGAGATCAACTATAAGAGCTTATTTTCCAGTTCGGTCGTGATGGGAGATTCGATTTCTGAGGCATTTACAGAGTATGATCTTTTGAATGCGTCCAGTGTGGTTGCCAAGATCGGAGTAGAATTGGATGAGCTGGATGATCAGATAAAAACAGTGGCAGACATTAACCCTCAGGTTATTTTTCTTTCCTATGGGATGAATGACGTGATTGCAACAAATGGGGATACGGATTTATTTATCAAAGAGTATAAAGCAGTGATCGACCAGCTGCGTAAAAAATTGCCGGATACAACTTTGTATGTGAATTCTATCTTCCCGGTCAGTGCGGCGAAGCAGGAAGAAAAGCCTGTATTTCAGAAGATTCCGGAGTACAATGCGGCACTGCAGAAGATGTGTGATGAGAATCAGATTGCATTTTTAGATAATACTTCGCTGGTTTCAGATACTTATTATGAAGAGGATGGAATTCATTTCAAGGCGGATTTTTATCCAATCTGGCTCAAACGTATGGCGGAGGTAGCAACTTTATGACAGATAAGATAAAAAATCTCAAAAAAACAGTGGTGATCAAGTATGCACTGGTGGCAGTGATCGTTGTTTACGTGGCACTGTTATTGATTTTCACCAGCGGCAGTACGAAGAGCTTTGCTGCGGTAGAGAAAAAAGTAGAGGCATCTCTGGATACGAAGGCTATGAAAAAAGCAGGAGTGCAGGGGCTGAAGCGTTATTATGGGCTCAACAGTGCAGATTATGAAGGTGTAATGCTCTACACGGCAGAATCCAGTATGTCAGCACAGGAGATCTTACTGGTCAAAACAAAGACCACGGAACAGGCAGAAGAGGTAAAGGCAGCTGTAGAACAGCGCCGTGCGAACAGAAGGAATGACTTTGACGGTTATGCGCCTGACCAGGTGCAGCTTTTGGATGAAGCTCAGATTTCTGTAAGAGGGAAGTTCGTATTTTACGCAGTCTCTCCAAAAGCAGAGACTTATAAGTCTGTTTTTTCAAAAAGTTTATAGAAACGCAGGGGGAACAAAAGATGCTGTTTAGCAGTATAACATTTTTATTTGTATTTCTGCCGATTGTACTGGCAGTATATTTTCTTGTTCCGTATCGGTTCAAGAATCTGGTCATGCTGATCGCAAGCCTTTTCTTTTATGCATGGGGAGAGCCTGTTTATGTCATTTTGATGATTCTATCCATTTGTCTGAACTATGTGTGCGGTCTGGATATTGCCGAAAAGGCAGATGATGACAGAAAAAAACGAAACAGTCTGATTTTTGCGGTGGTTGTAAACCTGCTGCTTCTTGGCTTTTTCAAATATTACGGCTTTTTGATGGAATCCGTGAATGCAGTTCTTCCGTTTGATATTCCATACAGAGAACTGCCGCTTCCGATCGGGATTTCTTTTTATACATTTCAGGCGCTTTCCTACATTATCGATGTATATCGGGGGGAGGTAAAGCCGCAGAAAAAGCTGATGTATTTTGCACTTTATATTTCTATGTTCCCGCAGCTGATCGCAGGACCGATCGTGCGGTATGTGGATATTGAGGAGCAGTTGGAGCACAGATCTATGAACGTGACCAAGTTCGGACAGGGAGCCATGTATTTTATGCGGGGACTTGCCAAAAAGGTAATTCTTGCAAATACGACAGGAGCGGTTTTTGAGCAGATCGCAGCGATGCATCTGGGCAGCTATTCGGTGATGACTGCGTGGATCGGATGTATTTCTTATGCATTCCAGATTTATTTTGATTTCGGCGGATATTCGGATATGGCGATCGGTCTTGGAAAGATGTTCGGATTTGAGTTTTTGGAGAACTTCCATTACCCGTATGTATCTACGAGTGTGACAGAATTCTGGAGAAGATGGCATATATCTCTGAGTACCTGGTTCCGTGAGTATGTGTATATTCCACTGGGAGGAAACCGCAAAGGAGACTCCAGAACGATCACCAATCTTCTGATCGTCTGGATGCTGACCGGATTCTGGCATGGTGCGGCATGGAATTTTGTCGCATGGGGACTGTATTATGGAATCATATTGATTCTGGAAAAATTTGTATGGGGACAATATGTGGAAAAGTGGCCGGGTGCAGTACGGCATATTTATGCGATGGTGCTGATACTGATCGGATGGGTACTGTTCTTTAGCCCGTCACTTGGTTATGCCCTGAAGTATGTAGGTGTGATGTTTGGAATCGGTGCCAGCGGGCTTATGGACAAGCTGGGCTGGTTTTATCTGCTCTCCAACTGGCTGATCTATCTGATGGCAGTGCTGGGATCCTCCTCCATTGGATACAGACTGATGAGAAATATTCAGAGGGCTCCTGGAAGCAGAGTTGGAAAATATACAATGACAGGTGTGATGTATCTGGTCATGTTTGCACTTTCGCTGGCATTTCTGGTGACACAGTCATTTAATCCGTTTTTATATTTTAGATTTTAGGTGAGCATATGTCAGAAAGAAGAAAAACAAGGAAAAGAAAAAGAATCGAATATGTGATCGGAATCGGATTCCTTATCTGTGTATTCGGGATTGGGATCATCAATCTGCTCCTTCCGTCAAAAAAAATCTCAGAAGAGGAAAACCGCGGATTGCAGCAAAAGCCGGAGCTTTCAGTCAGCGCGGTTACTTCCGGGAGCTATATGGATCAGTATGAGAAGTATCAGGCCGATCAGTTTATGGGAAGAAATATGTGGCGCAGTCTGAAAGTCGGATTTAGCAGACTGGCAGGAAGTAAAGAGGAAAATGGTGTTTTTATCGGGAAAAAAGGACAGCTTTTGGAAGACATTGCAGTTCCCGATCAGGATGTATTGAAAGCAAATATGAAAGCCATCCAGAGTTTTAGTCAGAAATATTCTGATATTCCGGTGAATATGCTGTTAGTTCCGGATGCGGCGAATATTTTAAGCGACAGGCTTCCGTTTACCGCTACAGTTGCCGATCAGAGCCAGTATATCGCACAGGTGAAAAAAGAACTGGGGGACAGTGTACAGTGGATCGATGCGGTAAAGCCATTGACCAGACACAGTGATGAGAAGATTTATTATAAAACAGACCATCACTGGACGGCAAAAGGGGCATACTACGTTTTTCAGGAAGCAGCCAGGACATTGAACCTGGAAGAACAGGAGACAGAATATGCTTCTTATCCGATCACAACGGATTTTAATGGTTCATTGGCATCTAAGAGCGGATGCCGTCTGAATGAGAAAGAGCAGATTGATATTTATGTACCAAAGACAGAAGACAATGATGTTGTCGTCAACTATGTGGATGAGCAGAAGAAAACAGCGTCTTTGTATGATTCATCGAAATTAAACAGCAGAGATAAATATGCAGTGTACCTGGGAGGCAACTTTTCTGTAGTGGATATCCGCACGGTATCGGAGAGCAATCGAAGACTTTTACTGATCAAAGATTCTTATGCGAATTCATTTGTTCCGTTCCTTACACCGTATTTCCGGGAGATCGTGATGGTAGATCCGAGGTATTATTCCGGTACGATCGGGGATATTATGGATACGTATGAAATTACAGATACATTGTTTTTATACAGTGCCAACATATTTTTACAGGACAATAATATAAGCGGGGTATTGAGCAATGAATAATCGGATTTTGCAGGAATATCAAAAGACGAAGGAAGAGGTTCGCCTGAATAAATATTTAAGCGAAGCTGGGGTGTGTTCCCGCAGAGAAGCGGACAGGCTGATCGAGAGCGGCCGGGTGAGTGTGGACGGAAAGCGTGCACAGACCGGAATGAAGATTGTTCCGGGGCAGGTCGTAAAAGTCGGAAAGAAAGTAGTTTCAAAGCAGGATGAGATGGTCGTGCTGGCAGTGAACAAACCGGCGGGAATCGTCTGTACAGAAGAGCGCAGGGAAAGAAACAGTATTGTGCGTTTTCTGGATTACCCGATCCGGATCACGTATGTAGGGCGTCTGGATAAGGACTCTAAAGGACTGCTTCTGATGACCAACAACGGTGATATCATCAATAAGATGATGCGTGCGGGAAACCGGCATGAGAAAGAATATAAGGTGACGGTGGATAAAGAAATCACGCAGGAGTTTCTGGAAAAAATGGCATCCGGTGTACCGATCTTAGATACGGTGACACGTCCGTGTAAAGTAGAAAAAATCGGAAAATATACATTTTCGATCATTTTGACACAGGGGCTGAACCGCCAGATACGCAGAATGTGTGAGGCACTTGGATATCAGGTGAGAGAGCTGATCCGGGTGAGGATCATGAATATCCATCTGGGGCGTCTGAAAGAGGGAGAATACCGGAAGCTGACAGATGCAGAATTGAATGAATTGTATGATCAGATTAAGGATTCTTCCAATGAAACTGTGATATAAAAAGTAAAGGGACTCTAAATATGGAAGCAAAAAAGAAAAGAATGCAGGAACTCGTAGAACTTCTGAACCGTGCCAGACGTGCATATGAGCAGGAAGACACGGAGATCATGAGCAACTATGAGTATGACAGATTATATGACGAACTGGAAGGACTGGAGCGGGAGCTGGGGACGACTCTTGCATCCAGTCCTACGGTTAATGTGGGATATGAGGTGCTCAGTGAGCTGCCGAAGGAGCGGCATGAAAAACCGATGCTCTCACTGGATAAGACAAAAGACGTGGAACAGCTGAAATCATTTTTAGGAGAGCAAAAGGCCGTGATCTCCTGGAAGATGGACGGACTGACGATCGTTCTGACATATCAGAACGGGCGGCTTCAAAAAGCGGTCACAAGAGGAAATGGAGAGGTGGGAGAAGTCATCACCAACAATGCGAAGGTATTTCGCAATCTTCCTCTTCAGATCACGTATCAGGGAGAACTGATCCTGCGTGGGGAAGCCGTGATTGGATATAAGGATTTTGAGCGTATCAACGAGCAGATCGAGGATGTAGATGCAAGATATAAGAATCCGAGGAATCTGTGCAGTGGTTCGGTGCGTCAGCTGAACAATGAGATCACAGCGAGAAGAAATGTGAAGTTTTTTGCATTTACACTGGTAAAAGCAGATGGTGCAGAGTTTGAAAATTCGAGAATGCAGCAGTTAAGCTGGCTGGAAAAACAAGGATTTGAGGTGGTCGAGCATCATCTGGCTGACCGTGCATCCATCGAAGAGGAAGTTGCATGGTTTTCGGAGCAGATTGTGCACAATGATTTCCCGTCTGACGGACTGGTATTGGTATATGATGATATTGCCTATGGTCAGTCTCTTGGAACAACGGCTAAATTCCCCCGGGATTCCTATGCCTTTAAATGGGCGGATGAGATCAGAGAGACGACACTTCTGGAGATTGAGTGGAGTCCGTCAAGGACAGGCCTGATCAATCCCGTAGCGATTTTTGAACCGGTAGAGCTGGAAGGAACTACGGTAAGCCGTGCCAGTGTGCATAATATCAGCATTATGGAAGATCTGGAGCTTGGCGTAGGAGATGTCATTCAGGTGTATAAAGCCAACATGATCATTCCGCAGATTGCAGAAAATCTGACCAGAAGCGGTGTAAAAGATATCCCGCAAGTCTGTCCGGTCTGTGGCGGTGCGACAAAGATACAGATGGAAAATGAGACAAAGACATTGTACTGCACGAATCCGGAGTGTCAGGCAAAGCATTTGAAATCTTTTGCATTGTTTGTCAGCAGGGATGCCATGAATATTGAAGGGCTCTCGGAGGCAACACTGGAAAAGTTTATTGGAGAAGGATTTATCCGGGATTTTACAGATATTTATCATCTGGACAGATATGAAGAAACCATCAAAACACTGGAGGGGTTCGGAGAAAAATCCTATGCAAAACTGATCACAAGTGTGGAAAACTCCAGAAGTACGACCATGCCGAAAGTAATCTACAGCCTTGGAATCGCAAATATCGGACTCTCCAATGCAAAAATGATCTGCCGGGCATTTGACAATGATCCCCAGAGGATGATGCAGGCAACCGTGGAAGAACTGGTCGATATCCAGGGAGTAGGCGAAGTGATCGCCAGAACGTTTGTGGATTATTTTTCAGATGAAACGCACAGAGATCTTTTCAAACGCCTCTTAGAGGAGGTTAAGCTTCAGAAAGAAGAAGGAGAGGAAAGCGCACAGATTTTTGAAAATATGAATTTTGTGATCACAGGAAGCGTAGAACACTTTGCAAACCGCCGGGAAGTGAAAGAAATCATTGAATCCAGAGGCGGTAAAGTGACAGGAAGCGTGACGGGAAAGACGAATTATTTGATCAATAATGATGTGCAGTCTGCTTCTTCCAAGAATAAAAAGGCGAAAGAGCTGAACGTTCCGATTATTTCTGAAGCACAGTTTCTGGAAATGCTGGAAACAGGGACGGTTTAGAAAAAGTTAATTTGTAACTGCCGGTATTCTGTATTATAATGTGGACATACCTCGGTGAATGTACAAAGGGCAAGTAACTGGAAAGAAGGGAAAGAACATGTCAGATAACGATTTTATTATCATAGATGAAGAAAAGGAGACTCCGGTCACCACAGAAGGAAAAGAGTCTTCCGATACAGAGAAAAAGGAAGTCTTTCAGACTTCCGCAAAAGAGGAACACGAGGATGAGTATGAGAAGATCTGCTTTATCTGCCATCGTCCGGAGAGCGTGACGGGAAAGATGATCGATCTGCCGAACCATATTACGGTGTGTCCGGATTGTATGCAGAAAAGTTTTGATGCCATGACAAACGGCTCGATTGATTACAGCAGATTGATGAATATGCCGGGTGTACAGTTC
>ENA-OPWK01000388-OPWK01000388.1-human-gut-metagenome-genome-assembly--contig:-NODE-388-length-11557-cov-4.145279_pt1 | contig 11557 bp, 12 predicted proteins | sample MGYA00241509_ERZ502010 | MGnify/ENA primary metagenome ERZ502010 (study PRJEB25962, sample SAMEA2042014) | human gut metagenome | biome: human gut; feature: human-associated habitat; material: faeces... | reverse complement strand
ATCCATCTTTTCCCGTGCCCCGGCGCCTCCAGCCCTCCCAAAACATTACCGACAGTAATTTCTATTTTATCCCCCTCTCCCAGTATGCTGATATTATTTTCAGTCCATACAATGGGATCATTATGATAACGCGAGAAATTTAACTTGTCGGAGCCTAGAGCTTCCTTTCCAAAAGAGGAAGTATAAATGATGCAATCCGGATATGCTTTTATCAGTTCCCTGATCCCATAAATATGATCATAGTGAGTATGGGTCAGGAATACTGCTTTCACAACTTTCCCATCGTTATCCAGCAACTCCTTTACAGGCTGAACATCACCGATGTCTATTAAAAAAGCCGACGGCCCCTCGTCTGTAAGAATATACGTATTTGAAGTAAATACACTGTTTATGATCCGATGGATATACATTTAATTATGTCCATTAAATGGTTCTGTAGTTGCACTTCCTTCCATATTTATTCCTTCACGAATAAATACTTTTTTGATTGTAAGGAAGATTATTTTTATATCCAGCCAGAAAGAGATATGATCCACATACCAAACATCCAGTTCAAATTTCTTAGTCCAGGATATGCTATTCCGACCATTCACTTGTGCCCAACCCGTAATTCCCGGACGAACTTCATGACGGCGGTATTGCTCTTTCGAATATAAAGGAAGATACTTGATTAACAAAGGGCGAGGTCCTACTAATGCCATATCTCCCTTTAGAACGTTGATTAACTGCGGCAGTTCATCTATGGAAAGAGAACGAACTATTTTTCCGACTTTTGTCAGACGAACGTCATCCGGCAACAGATTACCTTCTGCGTCCCGTTCATCCGTCATAGTCTTAAATTTAATAGCCTTAAATATCTGGGCATTTTTCCCGGGACGATCCTGGGTAAAGAAGACACCAGCACCTTTATTAGCAAAATAAAGGAAAATGATAATAATAAGTAAGATTGGCCAAATGATAAGTAAGGCAGAAAGAACTACAAGAAAATCAATTAATCGTTTTAAACAATGAGAATACATAAATTCAATTAAAGTAAAAAGCCCACTATACAATGAAAAAGCAGATATCTACTATTATATACCACACAATATACCAACAATCAAATTGTAATATGATTCCAAAGCAATCATGCAAATATTATTATATAACATAAAACAAAATCTTTACTTAAAGTAAAGTAAACCCACCATCAATAACCAGATTAGAACCAGTCGTAAAAGAACTGGCATCAGACAAAAGGTATACAGCATAATAAGCTATTTCTTCAGGACGGGCATATCTTTTTAAAGGATACAAATGCTTATTTACCTCTACTTGTTCTTTTGATATATTATCTCTACTTATTAAAGGAGTATCTACTCTCCCTGGTAAAATGCAATTCACACGGATATTTTGTGCTGCAAGCTCTACTGCCTGTACCTTAGCCATCCCTACTAATGCCCCTTTCGAAGCTGAGTAAATAGAATTTCCTATATGTCCAGTCAAAACCCCATCAATAGAAGCCAAGTAAACAATAGAGCCGCCCTTCTGTATCTTCTTACTTCTTAATATTTTTTGCGTTAACAATACAGGAGCATGAAAATTTATTTCCATTATCCTTTTTAATTCATCCGATGATGTAAATTTAAAAGGTAGGGTTAATCCTATACCAGCTGAATGTACTATACCATCAACCATAGAACATTCTTTCAAGAGAGATTGTATATCTTCTTCACAAACTAAATCACAACAATGATAAAAGTGACCAGTACCTTCCAACATTGAACAAGTTTTTTTCAGCCTCTCCTCATTCCTCCCAACAAGAATAAGTTTTGCACCCATTCGAGAACACTCTACGCAGATACTTTGACCAATTCCGGAAGATGCGCCGGTTACCAAAACAATTTTATTAGTCAAGTCAAAAGGATTATACATATTTAATATACTATAAGTTCCAAACTCTTCATCTTATCTAAATTCAATAAAGCACTTCCCCATGACAGACCAACTCCAAATGCAGTAGCAATAACTTTCTTCTTTTCAGACAAAAGTTCAGGACATTTAGAAGCTAATAATAAAGGGATTGTAGTGCAACTTGTATTTCCAAAATCCCGCAAGCAATATGGAACTTTTTCTACAGGAATACTCAATTTCTTACGTATCTTTTCATTCATAAAAAGATTTGCTTGATGAAAAATAAATAAATCAATATCTTCTTTATCTACTTTACTATACTCTAATATTCTTAGGACTGATTCCGGTGCACGCTTCAACCCAAAAGCAAATACAGCCATACCGTCCATCTCACTATCCAATGGTCTTCTTGCTATACCTTCTCCATAATAAATTTCTTTTAAAGAAGCCTCAGTTACAGGATGTCTCGCACCACCATCTTTTACAATAATTGCTTGATGAGAGTTTCCATCAGTTGAAAACGTAAAGAAAAGATCATCCGCACCTAAAGAATACTCTATAGCCGTTGCTGAACCTGCATCACCAAATAAGGGCCAAGCAGTTTTATCATTTTTAGACTTAAATTTAGATGGAGTGTCACCAACAAGTAGTAATCCTTTCTTCATACAACCAGAAGACATTAATGAAGAGATCACACTCAATCCATATATCCATCCGGGACAACCATAAGATATATCTATTGTGTAGCAATTCTGACTTAACCCCAAACGGCCTTGCAAAATACATGAAGTAGAAGGTAGAATGTAATCTGGAGTCTGACTAACAAATACAAGACAATCTATCTCTTCTCTATTCCATCCTAAGTTATCAATTAGTTTCTCGGCAGCTTTATAGCACAGATCACCACTTGTTGTATTACCATCAGCAATATGTCTTCTTTCAATTCCAGTAGATGCAATTACTTTTTCAGCCTCACCTTCCTTGAAAAAAGCTAAGAAACGATTTTCTTCTATTGCGGGAGGAACACAAGCTACCAAGCCTGTCAATTTTATATTACTTATTTTTATATCAGCCATAGATTATTATTCATTTGGTAATTCCGAATACAGAATCTTCCCTGACTCGGAATGAGGGATACTTTTAATATAACGAGTTTCAAAAGCCGTTTTATTCAATTTTAAGATATTTACAAGAAAAGGAATAATCTCCTCTTCTATTTTCGAATCTATAGTATAGATGATCATCTTATTATCTGTTCCAACACAGACAAAAGTATTACCAAACTGTTGATTCAATAAACTTTCTGTATAATCAAGGCTAATCCTATTTCCATACAATTTAAGAAAACGTTTCTTACGCCCAGCTATATAATAAAATCCGTCTTTATCCCTATATGCTAGATCACCAGTATATAAAACTCCTTTATTATCATCTCCTCGCATAAGATCATCTAAACACTCAGCGTAACCTAAAGAAACATTCTTTCCTTTATATACAAGTTCACCTATTGTATCAACATCTGAGATTATCGAATCATTTCTTATTTCAAACTCGCCTCCGGGTATTGCCTTCCCAATACTACCGAGTTTTTCAATAGTGTATTGACATGGCAAATAACTCATTCTTGCCGTAGCTTCTGTCTGACCATACATTACATAAAAGTCAATACCACGTAATCGGGCATTTTGAGCAAAATACTCGATCAACTCGTTATTCAATTTTCCTCCAGCTTGAGTTAAAGTTTTTAAAGACGGTAAATTTCTATTCCAAAATCTCATTTTTTTTAGGATTTCGTAAGTAAATGGAACTCCTGAAAAAGATGTAGCTTTTTGCTCAACAGCAAAATCCCAAAATTCACGTTGTATATAAGAATATTCAGTCAACAAAACAGTAGCAGCAGACACTAAATGACTATTTATAACAGAAAGCCCATAAGAATAATGCATTGGTAGTGATGTTATAGCCCTTTCCTTTTGATTAATATTCAAATATTGTGCTATCGATTTCGCATTATCAATAATATTTTCCTTTGAAAGACGTACTAATTTAGGAGATCCAGTACTACCTGAAGTCGTAAGTAATAGAGCCAAATTAGTAGGCAAACTGATTATGTTCTCTTCAAGCTTCAACAACGAATATTCATGTGAAGAAAATAAGACTTCATGATTGCCAAAATCACATATCATCTCATTAGGAATCCACATATATCGAGGTGAATATTTATTCAGCAAATTCTTCAACAATGTTTTATCGATTTCCTTACTCAACAGCAAAGGAACAGTACTCATTTGAAGAGAAGACACATAACCAATTATTGATCCTATAGTATTACTGCACAATATAAAAACCAATGAATGAGGATGTAAATATTGCCCTAGCTCACTAGACAAAGACGATATATCGCCATATTTATAGACTTCATTTTTACTGGTGACAAACGCTGTGTGCGACAAACATAAAGAAAAATCAAACATCAGATTTAGACTAAAACTTTATATTATATTGATTTTGTAAGACTTGCATTCCTGTTTTATATGAAAATATATCAAACATGTCATCTGGCTCCATATTTATGCCAAAAGTATCTTCCAAGGAAGCAATCAAATTAATATGACCTACGGAATCCCAACCTTCTGATTCCTTCAATTTCAGCTGCTCTAATTCATTTTCTTTAACTCCAAAAACTGTATAGAACACTTCATTATATTTATTCAAATTATCTGTCATTAGTATCTCACTTATTTATTCTTTCAAAAAGTTCCTCAATAGTTGATGATTTCAATAAATCATCACTTTTCAGTGAAATATTATACTCCTCATCAAGCATTGCTATAATAGACAATGCAGTTAAAGAAGTCCATTCATCCAACTCCTTAAAATTGGTATTTCCAGTAAAAATAGCATTCTCAGTTTCTTCAAACTGCTCCGCAAACTTTTCAATAAAATCATTTAGTTCCATAATTCTTTTATTTTTAATTTATCATTTATCATTTATAATCAAACTTTTTAGCCGGATTTCCTATATACAAAGTTCCATCTTTAGCATTTCTCATTAGAACACTATTCGCTCCAATAGTGACTCCCACACCAACACTGAGCCCCGGAAGTACAACAGCTGAAACTCCAAAAAAATTCAAGGTATCTATTTTAGTAGCACCACTTATACGAGAAGCTGTCATAAAAGAATTGAAACTTCCAACAGAAACATCATGACCTAAAGATACTCTATTATTAAATACATTGAAATCACCCAAACGTACATTACAACTCATAGAAGAAAAGCTACAAAGAATATTTCCCTTTCCCATTGAAAAATTATCAACATCCAATATAGATGCTTCAGGAGCAACTATATTAGGAAAATCAATAAATGAATTAGAAATTCTCTCATATGTACTCTTCAACAAATGAGGTTTTCCCATTGCTAATACTACAGATAAAGGTTTAGAATAAGCATTTAAAACATCTAAATTTCCTATAACCTCTCCATACTCATTTCTATGTCCAATAGGCTTATTTATAACATCATCATCAAAAAAACCAATAAAATTCCACCGCTTTTTCTCTCTATTCATACGTTTCAATAAAGAAGCTATCTCACGCCCAAAACCACCAGCACCATATATAGCAATATCAATCATCAAATTTCCTCCTTACAACACTATTAAATAATTCTATAAGCTTTGAAGCTATAATGGTCGGAGAAAACCTTCTACTAGCTTCATTTATTATTATATTTTTATTATAGTTCAAAGCATTCTTATACATATATATTAGCGCTTTAGATAATCCATCGATATCATCTACGGCAACTAACAATCCATTGTCTTGATTAATAAAGTCTTCCGGACCACCACAAGAAGTAGAAATTACAGGCAAGCCTAACATCATAGCCTCAACAAAAGAAACACCAAACGTTTCTGCTTTAGATGCCAAAACGAAAGCATTACTACATTTCAAAATAGAAATTAACTCATGCTTATTTTTTCGGCCAACAATAAATACATTATCCGACAAATTTCGCTCTTTGATTAAACAAGACAAATAATTTCTCAAGATTCCATCACCTACAATAACTAGTTTTGCATTTTCATTCTTTAATAAAGATTTTTCAAAAGCTAAAATTAATATATCAAACCCCTTACCTACAACCAAGCTTCCTACAGAAACAAAAACAAACTCATTATCATAAACAGATTTAGAAGGTATAGATTTACATTCTAGGAATTCACCTCCTACCATATTATTTATAACAACACATTCTACATTTTGAAAATTAGTCTCTATACTTTGCTTCAATTTTTTAGAAACTGCAATTACAGAATCAGCTAAGGGATATACCAACTTACCCATATTTCTAATATATTTAGGCAATATGGGAGTATTTACTCCACTCCAATGTTCTATGCAGACTAGAGGAATATTATATCGTAATTTCAAAAATAGTCCTAAAACAGAATTGTATAAATAATGAGAATAAATAATATCTGGCTTTCCGTATTTCTTCTCAACAATATTATATAAGTAGTCAACTAAATGCTTCGCAATAAACATAGTACACCGACTCAAAACATTTAGTGGCAATGGAAAAAGGTAAATATTTAAAACATCTATTTCATCTTCATTTCTATAGCTAAATCCAACCTTTCTCTTTCCTCCGTGTAAACGTCTGTCTACACTAATGACTACTATCTTATGACCAAGTTTTTTTAATGCTATAGCCTGATCCCTTTCAAAACACCCCCACTGCGGATTATCATGAGAAGGATAACCTCGCCCCAATAATAAAATATACATTATAATGTTCTATTAAAACAGACTTTCCTTTAAAGCATCCAAATAACCATGACCATATTTTAAATCAGGTTCAACATAATTACCTTCCGCCCATTCGTTCCATGATTTTAAAAATAATAATTTGTGTTCATCTTGCTTATTTTCTACTAACTTAATAGCATTCTCTACAGCTTGTTTGAAATTGGCAGGTGTACTATTAACATAAATTCCATTCAATTTACCAGCACGTGGGCTTCTATCCCATTGAGGAACTAAAGAAGGATACACATTTTCCCATGAATCCTCCTGAACATAATAATTAGCCATAATGTCACGATAATTAAAACGACTTAACGAAGAAAAACCTAAACGCGTTTCTAAGAAACGATGCAAAAAGAAACCAAATCGCCCCTTCAAAATAGCTTCAGCCCTCCACATACCAATAGAAGCAACCGCATCATATCCCGCATCCAAAACGGCATTATAATATTCTGCACTTCTATCTATCGGAAAGAATGATTTTGTTTTATTATTAAGACTGCGACCGCTTGTATTTTGAATATTTCCTACAAAATGTATCCCTCGAAGTCCATTCTCCACTGCTAAGCTCTGCCATAATGAAATAAAACTATTTACATCAGGAATCGACAATGGTTCAAAAATAACAAACAAAGGTTTACCATCAACTTTTATATACCTGTCATCTTTAAAAGCCTTTAAGACATAATTAAAATGTAATAAATGGTCTTCTTTACCCGGATAGGTCTGCTCGACAATCATTGTATTTCCACTGCCTTTTTGTTTTTTCCACGTTTTTGTAGTCCAACTATGATTAGCCCAGCCCAAACAAAAAGGAAAGTCTGGTTTCCCAGAAGCTAAAACTTCATTAAAAGGGCGTTCTAAAAGCTGTTTACCATTACCAAACCAATAATGCCAATAACAAAAACCTTCAATTCCAGCATCACGCGCCAAATCAGCCTGAGCCTCTCGTATCTCCGACATACGCAAATCATAATATCCCAAATCTGCCGGCACACGTGGTTGATAATGTCCTTTAAATAAAGGTTTGGCTTTACCCACATTAGTCCATTCTGTAAATCCTTTCCCCCAATATTCATCATTCTCTGGTATTGGATGAAATTGGGGCAAATAATATGCTATAACACGAGCCTTTCTATTCATAAGAATCATAAAATAGTTATTCGTTTTTTTGTAAAATACTTAAACACAAACACAAAAAATAAGATATATAGTATTCGCAAATTTCCCGCAAACTCAGCATAAGGAAATAATGTAAATCCATTTACACATATACGAAATAAGAATGAGAATAATAAAATATCACCTAAATCATATTTTTTCACTGAAGCAGACCGACAAAAACACCATGAAAATACCACAATAAGCAAAAAAGCATAAAAGGGACCAAAATCCAGAACAAAATCACCAACAAAAAAACTAAATTGTGAATCATCTAATTCCAAATCGTACATAGATCTTCTTTCAAAAAAATCTCCTGCTGTATCAAATCCTAACAGTGAACGTAGCAATGGAAAAGTTCTATCACCATATCTAATACCACCAGCATCTAAAGCATAATTATTAAAATATATAAAATTAGAAGAAGCATAATACACACAAATATCTAAAATTGAAAATGAACTATCACTAAAACGTCCAAATGTCAATGCAAGAAATCCTATTAAAATTAGACTAAAAACGACTATAATGGAGGTAATAAAAGTACGCTTCATTCTTTTATTCATTATAGGAGCAAATGCAAAATATACAAAAGGAACACTTAATACTATACGAACCAAAGAACCTCTCGCACCTCCAGATAAACCATCAAGTATAACAACTACTACAGAAAACAATAAACCTATGATCAACAACTTATTGCCTTTGATCCAATTATACATTATCATTATCCATAGTAAATCCCCAAACACATTTTTTAATACCCCAAAAATATTAACTGCTTTATCATCAACTCCTACACTATCTAACTTATCATCATAATTCAAGGCTAATTGATTTGGGTCAAATAATCCTGAAATAGAAAAAGAAGATAAAATCGAAAATAGCAAAAGTCCAATATGAGACACTATAATACAAATTGAAATACAATTCATAATCTTCTCATCAGGCAATGCCATATTTTTTACTTTATCACCAGAAAACTTCAATAAAGCACGACATGAGATCATCAAGCACCCATACAAATATATAAAAGGGAATATCTGTATATCATTGAATGTCCAGAAGTCAACAAATGAGAAAAGGTATACTGCTAAAAAGGCAAGTAGAGAATAGAATAATAATACAAAACTACCTAAATTAAAAGATCCTATTTTCTTTATATATAGTACAAATGTTAGTAAATATGCAAAAGCATTCGCCACCAGCACAAAAAAACTCATAAAAGTTATTACAAAAGGATTTTAATAATCTAATTAGAAAAACTTCTAATTACTTTTGCTGGATTTCCCGCTACAATTGAATAAGGAGGGACGTTATCTCTCACGAATGAGTTGGATGAAACGATAGAGTTATGTCCAATATGAACTCCAGTTAGAATAACACTACCTTCACCTATTTGGCAAGAATGTTCAATAATTACAGGTCCTTTGCTATTTAATGGACGTTCCATCTCCGATAACAAAAAAACATCAGGTATAGTAGGATGATTATTATACGTATAGCTATCTTTAGCAAAATTGCCATGATTATTATCAGATATCAAACATCTATCACCAATATTTGTAAAATCACCTATTTTTACCCCAATAATTGATGTAATATGAGTTCCATGACCAATTCGACATTTTTTTCCTATAACAATTTCTGGAGTATAATTTACTCCTAAGAAATGATCGTGGGTTTCAAGACGTGCTCCCTTACAAATATGGGCACCTTCTGACAAAGAAATATATTTTGTTCCTGTTATAAAGGTACCTCTTGAAATAATTCCATCACATTGCCTATATGTACGCGAAACCCATAAAGTATATGCAACATCTAATAAAATACCCATTTTTCCCGCAAATTTGGGAGTATAAACATAAGACCAAATAACACAAATTGGCTTTAATACATTTTTTACAATTTTCAACATTTTCTCTTTATCATTTTATATATTATATTTTTTTCTTCCTTTGATAAAACAAATAGAAATATTTGTCCAACAAGCAATATAGTCGAAACAGTTCCTACAACCAGCAAACGCCCAATACCTCTATCAAGTCCACTCCATATTAAATAAACGAAAGTAACAGTTACAAAAGACACCAAGAATGCAGGCATAACAAAAAGCCGCAAATATTTCCTTAAACTAAAAAATGATATTGCTTTTTTCAATATGATAAGCCTTACAATATGAGCTAGAAAAAAAACAAAAATCATTATTATAAATGTTGTTACAGCTGGATACCCTTTATAGAAAAACATATAGGTCAATGGCATACTCAATAATGTAAAAGACTCCACTGGTACAAAGTATCTCTTTACATTTCCTGTAGCTCTCATTATTATTGTAATTGGATTATGTAATGAAATTATCATAGAATATACTAATGTTAATCTTGAAAAGGTTACCATATCTTGCGAGTAATCTACCAGCCACATTCCCAAAATTGTCTCCATCTCAAAAAAACATGGTAAGCAAATTACCATCATGCAGTAAAATATAAATTTATTGCTAAAATAAAATAATTTCATTAAATAAGAAAAATTACCCTCTGCATAACTTTTAATCATAGGCGGTTGAACCGCTAGAATAAAGCTACTACTAAAAGTTTCTAAAGCAGAACTTATTTGAAATGCAACAGCCCTTGCAGCATTAACAACTGGACCAAAAAATATATTTACCAATATTGTATTACCTTGCAGATTTGTTACGCCAGCAACCGAGCCAAAAAGTGTCCACCCCGAAAAAGACAACATTTCAACGAATAGTTTTTTATCTCGTACTTTAGTATAATGACATTCCCCATATTTTTTCTTGCAAAAAGAAACATATAAAATAAAGGTTACAATATTAGTTAGCAGCAAAAAGAAACCATATAAAATTAAACGATCATATAGAAATACATATAACAATAATGCAGCTAACAATTTCAAACCACATTCTATTAAAGTTATAACAGCGTACAAATTCATATCCTCATGCGCTATAATCATAGCAGAAAAAGGCACACTTAGAATCATCAGAATAAAAGAATATATAGAAAATTGATAAATCCAGTTTGCGGCAAATAATCTTTCAGGCGGTATAACTAACTGAGTATTAATAAACCAAACTCCAATGGTTTCCCCCAATAAGATTACGATAATAGAAACAATTATATATATGTTTAAACTAACAGAAAAAACATTTTGTGTATAAGAAAAATCACATTTCCCAATAGAATAAGAATAAAATCGTTGAGTCGCAGAAGAGAGAACTCGATTTAAGCAATTTAACAGTATTATAACACCTGCTACAACATTGTATATCCCATAATCTTCAAATCCTAATGAATCTATAACAATACGGATTGTATATAAACTAACAAGCATTACTACAATCATCCTAAGATATAGAAGCATTGTATTTTTTGCTATCTGCTTGGATTTATTAGAATTTACGACCATATACCAACTATAATGAATTTTAAATAAATATGAGTTCCTAAGGCATATACACAAATAAGTCCCCCTTTCTGAAACACAAATTCAGAACAAAAGGCGTTTTCTATCTGGCAATAATTTACGATATATATTTTATTATTTATACCTACAATAATTAAAAACTAATTCACTTTTGAATTACGAAATAAAAGCATAGTAAAATCACTATCAGTAAGCACTCAATTTAGGGCATACCCCTTTGTAAGGGCACTTTTCA
>ENA-OPWK01000385-OPWK01000385.1-human-gut-metagenome-genome-assembly--contig:-NODE-385-length-11577-cov-2.511977_pt1 | contig 11577 bp, 7 predicted proteins | sample MGYA00241509_ERZ502010 | MGnify/ENA primary metagenome ERZ502010 (study PRJEB25962, sample SAMEA2042014) | human gut metagenome | biome: human gut; feature: human-associated habitat; material: faeces... | reverse complement strand
AAGGGCTTGCTTATCCTCGGCGGACAAAAGGCCGGCTTGTTCAAGGGTAGCGGAAGGCAGACGGAAGCTGTCATCCGTTTCTTTACCGGTTGTTTTGGACACTTTCTTAAAATACACATTGAGATAGGAAGCGTCAGACAGGACGGAGAAAGAACCCGGTTTGATTATATCGGAAGGGATATTTTTCATTGTATCTTCCAAAGACTTTCCACGGTTGCCGGGGAAAGCTTCTTCTTCACCTTCCCCAAGAGACAACGGTTCAGGCAGACATTCAGAAGGAACTTTACTTTCTTCGTTCAAAGGAGCGATACCGTTCGCTTTTCCTATCCTTTCCTCAAAGTCATTTATTACAGAGGTCCATTTGCCCCATGTAACACTCTCATTGGAAACAATACCTATTCGTGAGATTGTACAAACTATACCTAAATATACACCTTCAGCATTGTCTGACATGGTAGCCAGTTGTATACACGAAGTGAATGATTGACAAACCTTATTAAGCTCCAACCGTTCAATTTGTATATTTACAGGAATCTTAGACGAATCAACAGACAAAATACACCGATAATTCCCAATAGAAGAATCCCCGGAATACATTGTTTTTAATTTATCTTTAAAGCTACCAATAGTAGTAAAAGAGCCAATACTTTTAAATGGGTCAGTCAAAGGATTGGATTTATCAGACACTCCTGTTATACGTTTCAATAACTCGGCGTCTCCATCCGATAAATCTTTTGCAATCTTATTGACATTCTCCACTAATGCATCAAAATCACCATTCACCATTTTAGCAATGGTACTTGAAAGTAAATCAATAGATATTTTCCGACCGCCACTAACTTCAACGTACATATCTTTGGATAGCTCTGTTGTATCAGTCAGTTGCTCTATTGTAAGACTGTTTGTCTTCAACGCTTGTAACACAAGGCTAATAATCTGTTGTTTTTCTGTTTCTGTCATAATTCTCTTTTTTAATCATTTTCATATACCCATACAAGCTCAATGGTCATACCAAGATTATCTATGTCGCAATCATAGACATTATCAAGATAAAGTTGGAACTCCTTCAGAGCACCAATATCTCCACCGTTAATACCTTTCAAGACACATACACCATCCCTACTGATTACACTCCCTTCAATGAGGTTAGTATACGAATCTCCTTTATATAGTACAGCACGCAAATTTATCGAACCGTTGTCCAAATCGTTCTTTAGTCTATCCAGTCCATTAACTGTAAGTTTACCGTAACCTCTTCTACCAATATACTTGTTATCTATGTCAGTCGTCTTGATTGCAATCAAATCCCAATATGAATTTTCATCAACACCTGGGTGATGAATACTGTTGACAGTAACCATAGTATCACTATTAATAGAAACTCCAGTATTAGGAATAGCCTTAGTCATATTGATATATGCTCCGACCTCTGCAACCTCACTTTCTGAACCATACTTGATACTACGCATTCCTTCATCATCTGCTATCCTATAAGCACCGCTTTGTACACACCTCATAGCAAGCTGGTTATTCCATTCCAAAACTGGATTCATCGTTCTTACCTTCTGTAACATTTGATTGAACACAAAACTCTTCAATCCCTCTATTTGCTGGTTAAGTTCCGGAACATTACTTTCCTTTCTGGTATATCGAACACCATCAAAGTAGACGTAATTACAGCATAAGACACGATTCAATAATTCAGCAAACCACACAGGGCATCCCATCCCATTTCCAAGCGTGAATAATACTGTTGTATATTCGTGGCTGAATAGCTCAACAATATCCTCATCAGAGGTCACGAACTGCTCATTATCCACACCGAACGTCCATCCGTTATCTTTGAAACCACCAGGAACGCGAAAATCAAAAAAGTATTGCATCCCATCTATCCACCAAACAGCATCAAGACGCTGCTTATTATCTTTCATTGAATACTGAATAAGGCTGGTTTCTGATAACTCACATTCATCGTCCGTAACTTTAAAAATCTCACTCGTATTCCCATTAACTGTTACAGTATAGTATCCACATGGAAGCAATGAAATGTTATAGAAATAAAGAATCTTATCATCATTCATCTTCCATGAGCTTAATGATACAGGTGTAGATATATTACTTAAAAGATTATTAATGTAAACTATAGGCTCCTGCTCTTTGGCTGTCAAAATCAATTCAACAAAAATCCTGTCTGTACGTGCGAATAATTGCACATATTTACTCTTCGCTCCAAATTTATCGGTAGACGGAGAAAAAAACAGTGGGGTAAACGGGCTTATAATCATATTTCTAGGCTTTTGTTATTGAACGGACAAATAAATCATACTTCACTCCCTCGTTTCTCTCAACTGTACTACTCACCTCTTTGATGTAGCCCTCGTAAACTAGATCATCTTTTAAGATTTTAATCGTTTCATCATCTGTTGGTGGAATATCTTCATTATAAGTTGTGAATGAAACATCTCCACAAGTTATAATACCACTTTCAACGTTAAAATCATCTTTCATTCCTATACCATTGACAACAACATCACTATTACCGTCAGAAGAAGAATAAGATAGTTTTTTAGTGAACATACCAATATAGCCGGCATTTGCTTGCAATATGCCTCCTTGCCAATACATGGTATTAAACATCGTTTCAGGATCAAGTACACCACTTATTTCCCAACCGCTCCTTATAAGCCTATACTCTTTATATGTTTGTACTCCGCCATTATCATGTAATGTAGTACTGGCACAAACAAAAAACACATCATTGTCACTTTCACTATCCGTTGTATCTTGGCCTCTCTTTTGCGATAAGAATTCAATTCCATAAACATCAGCACGGTAAGGGCTAATCAACTCTAATACATTATCAGTTATATCAATGCCAGTAGTATATTCAGTAGTAAATCGGAATTCGTCACGACCATTCATACTTTCATAGTCCTGTTTATCATATCCTACCCTAACCAAAGAATATATTCTTGATGAATCAACCTTATACTCAAAACTAGAAAAGCTGCTATTTAAATCCTTTACATTGTTATCACTAAACAATTTGTCCCGGTGTTTAAAAAAAACAGTGACACCATTGATCACAGGCACAAAGCCAAAAACTGTTTCCATCCAGTTTTTAAACTTTGTATAAGAAGTATATAGCTTAGCTTGGGGGATTCCACGAATACTTTCAGCAGCTAATATCACGCAATTATCTAACCTTTCATCAACACCTGAAGCTATTTCACCATAGATACCTTCATTTCCACCATTCATGCTTTTAAGCAATCGGTTTAACACATCAATAGGTCTTATTGCATCCACATAGATAGGGTTAGCTCGAGAAGTAAAGCGTGTCTCAAATTTGAAATTACGAAAATAAATATTGCCAGTAGAAGCATTAACTCTGTTAAATGTTACCTTCAAATCAAAAAATAAAGCCTGCCCTTTAGTCAGATGAATCTTGATGGATTCATTCAGATTACTTGGAGTAACATCCCCCTTATTATACCCCCATCTTTTCAACTCGACTAAACGACCATCTTCGTAACGCCCACCTAGAACAATTTCAGCTTTAGTTGTATACGCATCACTATAACTGATATAGTATTCAAAACTAAAATTCAATACTATATCAATGTCGGACAAGGCTTTAACAAATACATTTGGATCATCTTTCGATTCCTGTGGTGCATCATAAAACTCAAGAGGTGAATCCCGTGACGGAAGTTCACCACCAGAAATATATAAGGGAAGCGAATATGTTATAGCTTCTACATATATTCCTTTGTCAATTACAATATATTGCAAAGAAGCATCATTTTCTACAGTATTACCACCTAATGTATGCGGTTGACTATAATTCATACTTACAGAATCATAATAAAGCTGATATACATCTTTTATCTCATCTACCGAATATTCGTACTGCGTTCCTTTGTTAGCCTTTATGATATTAGCGACACTATCATCTATCGAATTAATAGAAACAGCATTTCCATCATAGGTCAATGAACCGAAATCCAGTCGGCAACTGAAGAATTCTTCATAAGTATGAGAATTAGTTATAGTATAAACAGTGATACTAGCATTAGAAGCCAGGTATTTGCTCAAATACTCCTCCAATATGAGATCATAGGCTTCTCCCACAAACTGGAATTTTGAAGTAAAGGTTCTAGTTATTCCTTCAAGTCCGGAGCGTTTACGGGAAAACTTTATTTCATCCCAATTCTGAATACAAGATTTGGGAATATCATAGGAAATACTATCAACGGTAAGTACATATTTACAAAGCATTTTAACTCCTTTTGAACGTTCACGAGCAAATATATAGAAAAAGCCAACCAGTTTCCCGATTGGCTAAATTCTTGAAAATCACGCTTTGCTAAAATATGATATAACTATTTGTTTTTCAAAACAATATCTATACCAAGATATAAAAAGGACTTTTCTATGTTCTCCATAAATGATTAGCAAGTTCCACTAGTGTTACACCTCTTTTTTTAAAGCTTCGAATATTGTTTCTCTAAGCATAATTGCATTATTGGGGAAATATAGAATTGATATACATAATTTACTTCCTTTCTATCTTGTTAAGAACGAACTTTCCTGATTCAATTGTAACCTCTGTTACATTCTTTATAATATTGAGTAAAAATTCATCTGACAAAACTTCTATTCGTTTTACCCTGTTTAAGAAGAAAGGAACACTTTCATCACTATGTGCTCCCCAACTATTAGCAGAATCAAATAATAGGTCTTTTACTTTATATACATCTTTTTCAGTATCTACAATTATAGGTTGTTCGAGCCATTCCTGTATATCCATAATATCAAATCTATCATCTTTGAAATCAATACTTGCTATTTGATTTTCAAACATAACATGGGGAACAAGCTCGTCAGATTTTTCTATTCCAAGTTTACTTGGTATTGCATAAACAGGAAGAGGTAAATTTTCAAAACCAGCTATTCTTATAAGTAATGGTTTATATATCTTTCTTTTATTGGATGTTTTCGGCCAAAACAACAATGCTCTTAATAAAGAATATATACATGATAGTAGATATCTTTTATTGGATATAAATACAGAATAATAGAGGTCTATTAACGCCATTATTTTGTCCCGAAGTTCTTCTACTTGTTCTTCTTTGTCTTTTAAAATTTCATCTTTTTCAATTTCACTTTGTGGATTAGGGAAATTTTCTTTCCTCCATTCAATCCATTTAGAACATTTATCTTTAATATTAGGTTCTTTATAAACCCAAGCCTGTTTTACATTAAGATTTACAGGTGTAATTTCGATTGCATTTTGCTTGCTACTATCAGCTATTTGTTTATCCTCCAATCTAAATGTAATCCCTGATACTTCATCCCATTTAATAACCATAAATACCATACCATTGTTTTTAAAAGATATAGGCTGTGAAACAAATTTATGAATGAGTTTTTTGTTTTCATAAATTTGGATTGTAAAATGTTTGGGAGGAGCTATTGAAATCTTTATAATACTATCCTCATACGGAATATTTGTGAAATCTCCACCTGTTTGATTTTCCCAATCATTAATTCCAATTGCTTGAATAATAGTTCCTTCTTTCATGTGCATTAAATTCTAAAATTAAACAAATAAAATATCAATATTAAATATACAAAATCAATACACAAAGCTACCAAAAAGAATGGTATTTCTATCCTTTTTTTGAGACAATATGATGTCACTTTTGACATACTTATTTAACTCACTAATAAGAAATCTCTTGGAGTATAAACTTCCGAGCAGAAGAAATACGACTTCTTACAGTTCCAACAGGAATGTTTAGGATTTCACTTATCTCATCATATGAATACCCACTAGCATAATACATCACACTATCAATACAACGGGATTTTTTAGCACACCGTTGTATTGTGGAAACCAAATCATCAAACAGTATTGAATGAGCTGTACAGTTAGAAATGGCACTTCCGTCTACCATATCAAGCCCTGTAAAATGTATAAGGGAATTTCTATTGTATCTTATTATATAAGTATTCCTCATTATAATAAGGCACCACGGTTGAAGTGGTTTAGAACAATCAAATTTATCACGATTCACAAGTAGCTTATAAACTGTATCACCGGCTAAGTCTTCAGCATCTTGCATGGAACAGCAGAATTTTCTTGCCACCTTTAATATCCAAGGATATATTTCTGATAATTCCTTTTCAAAGTCCATTGTCAGCCCTCCTTATTAGGTGTATCTTCGGTTCGCCATTAATGCACCTTTCCACATATTTCCGGTGCATGATACTTTGTTCGTGCATTTCCTTAGCAGAACGCTCGATTGAACTAATAAGAGTGCCTATATCGGGGGGCAATAAGGCAATCATTTTTTTTACCTCGGACACTTCTGCTGTTATCCGATTACACTTCGTCTCTAATGTACGTAATTCTGACAATAAAACATTGTATAAATGCCTATTTATACAATGGATGCTGTTTTTTCTATTCATAAAAAAGTCGTTTGTGATTCTAAAGGAGATGTACAAACGACTGTATGAAATAATTCGCTTTAATTAAAAATTAATCGAATTACAGCATATATGTAGTACCAATATTATCATGTACTTCTTTTTCTGATCGATATTTCAACATCAGCTTGATGAACGATATTCGCATAAACAGCAGCATTAATTACGCGGGAATCAATACTCATTTTAAAGAATGTCATTAGAAAAGCAATCTCTGCATCAAAAGAAGAACGAATTTGTTCAGGAGTAGCCTTACTTCCTTTATGTTCCTCACTGCGTCTCTCCTCATTCCGTTTTTGCTCAAAAATTGCAGAATGAAGTAAATAATCAAGCTTCGATATAACTTGCTCATCACTCATATTTCGGGTATCTACATTTAGTTGACCCAATACCTGACGAACATCATCATAAAAGCCAAGAGAAACAAGAGCCTGACAAATACGAAGACTCAATAGTTTGGCACGTTCTTTCAGCATATCCTCTTTGTCCATTACCATAGCCTTCATATTTGAAGGGTTAACAATACTTCTGTATTCGACAAGTAATTTAGACGCTATTTCTTTAAGCGTGCTTTCGGACATAGATTTGCAGTCCGAAAGCAAACAAGCATAGTTTCCGCATGAAAGTTCAATGAAATCACTCAATGTTATCTGATTTAATCTTTCAATCATAGTTATTTCAGTTTAGATAACTTATACAGTTCAAATTCACGGTTAGAAGCATCTTGGCGTTGCATTTTTAGACTCTTCATCAAAAGGAAATTTGTTCTATCAACCCTTTTTTCTAATCGGGAATAATCATTGAAAACAATGGTGTCACCGGAAGAAGATGCAAAATATGTCGGTGAAAATGTGGGAAAGTCCCAATCCGGTATATCAAAATTAGAGATATCTACCTTATCAACATCAGGAAAGACTTGCGCACCTTTAGGAATATCAACTAAAGTTGGAGTATCAGGAGTAATCCATGCTTTTCCAGAATACATGATAACTTCATGTTTACCGGCATCACCAACTAAAGCGGTACCGCCGGGATGCCTATCATTACCTTGAGTACCGTCTGCATAGGAAGGAATAGGAGTTGCAAGAATAGTTGCAACCTGAATTGCTCCCATGGCACCAATAACAATAGATAAAGGAATATTCGGTAAAGCTTCAGTTATTGCCAGTGCAGTGGCTATTTCAGCCTGAGCGACACTAGTCGCCTTTTCCCAAATGGCTTGTTTACGTGCCATTTCTTGTTTTTGTTTTTCAAGTTCAGCATTCTTAGCTTCAGTTCTTTCCTTGGCCGCACGCTTACGAGCTTCTGCTTCTTCTTCGGAGATTGCTCCCGAATCAGCTAGATTCTGTATTCGTTCTACATCCTTATCATATTTCTCATCATTAGCTTCCTGCTCTTCTTCTATTTTCTGAATCTGACCATCATAAATAGTAGAGACTAGATCACCAATAGCACCCACTGCTTGAGATGCAGTTTGAAGCCATTTTTTCAGATTCCTCTGACGTTCTTTCTGTGCTTTCTCATCCGCTTTAGTAACTTTATTGATAGCATCTATTTCCGTTTCTGCTTCTTGCTGGGAAAGGTCCGCTTTCAATTTCTGTAACTGCTCTGCGATCTTAGCCCTATCCTCTGCACTCAAATTTTCGTTTCGAAGTTCCAACTCCAACGCATCAATTGCAGCTTCGGTTGTTTTACGTACATAATCTAATTTTAACTGATACTCAAGTTCTGCATACTCTTGCTGGGTTATTTCCTTAGAAGCTAACTGTTTTTTAAGAGCAAGCGTATCCATAACATATGCAGCATCCCGGATTTCCTGCTCATGCGCTGCATTCTCTGCTATTAATTGCACCTGATCGGATGCATGTCTTTCGTAAAGTTCTTGTTTCTTTTTTGCATATTTGTCGTCAATGAGAAAAACATCTTCACCTGTTTTCTCTGCTGCATCAATTTCTGCTTCACGTTGCAATTCCAACTGGTGCAATTTCAAATCAAGTTCTTCCTGGGACCCCTTTTTTACAACAGCAAGAGCGTTCTCAACATCCTTCTTCTCACGATCAGAATTATACTTAATAGTAAACTCATCCAGCTTTTCCTGCATTTCCTTAGCTAAATTCTGACGTGTAGCAATTTCCTCTTTGCTATTACCCTTGACGGCAGCAATCTTCTTCGAGTAAGCAACACCAATTTTAGCAAGTTCTTTCTCCAGTCCCTCATCCATAAGAGCTAGTTCAGACTCCTGATAAGTTTCATGAATTTTCAGTTTCTCTTTGAGAGCTTTTTCCTGTTCACGTTTTTCTTTATCAGTAAGTACCTTTACTGAATTCCCCTTTGTACCACCATTCTCTTTCAAATCAATGGTATCAAGTTGTTCAATAAGAGATTCTGTTATTGATGAAATAGCCTTCTTACCTGCAGCAGCTTTAGTTGCAACATCGATCTCATCTTTAATGACATTATTTGTGCGTCTCCATGAGGTCAGAATTGTAAAGAATCCCCTGTCTTTCAATTCTCCTTCCAATTTCTTACGATTATCTATAGCTAATTGATAATCACTATTTTCATATTCCAAACGAGACTTCAATGTTTCAATATAATCTTCTTTAGCCTTTTTAGCCGCCTCATCAGCAGACATTCCTGAATTTATATATTCTTTATACAATCTCTGCATATTTCTAGCATTCTTCTCCAAAATATCAGATTTCATCATCTCTTTCTGTGCAAAGGCAACAGCCTTATTGTCTGCTTCATCTTGTAATTCAGAATACCCCTTCAACTGTGTAGCAACATTCCTCAACCCTCTTGCCATAAAATCCAGGACATCCTTCATTATACCCTTGGAATCATAGAAGGATAACATAAATGCTTCCCACGCAGAAGAAAGTCCCGCAATAGAACCTTTAACATTGTTACTCATGGTATCTGCCATATCTGCTAGTTCTTTATCCACGCCTGTAATTTGGTCCCTCAATGGAACAATTTTATCAGAAGCTGTAAGAAAAGCATTGAAAGCGGCGACACTCCGTTTATCTGTTAATTCTAAAGTTGTATTCAAATCTACACCTTGTTCTTTCAGTTTCTTTAAGCCAACAACCAACTCAGGCAATGTTTTTACAGGTTCTCCAAGTGCTTTAGCTAATTTGCCATTGCCATCAGCCAAATTCAACAAAATATTACGAGTGGCTGGTGGGGACAATGAAGCCTCAAAACCTGCATCTGCAAGCTTTCCTAACAATGCCAAAGTATCTTCTATTTGGAAATTGAATGCCTTTGCAACCGGACCAACAATAGGCAAGGCAGTAGCTAGGTAAGAAAAAGATAAGGCACTCTTTGATGTAGCAACAGCCATAGCAGATACATAACGTTCTGTTTCTTTAGTGCTAGCATTAAACATTCTCAATGCAGCACCAGACAATGCGGCTGCATCCGAAAGTTCAGCTCCAGTTGCTTGTGCGAATCGTAAGATGGCACCTGTCGAATCTAATATTTCACGACGTGTAAAACCTAATTTGGCTAATTCTATCTGTAGTTCAGTAGCTTGTGCAGCTGTATATTTCGTTGTTGCTCCTAATTGACGCGCATCAGTGGTTAATTCTTTAATATTGTCAGCCGTCGTACCTAAAATCGCTGCAAGTTTGCTATTAGCAAATTCAAATTCAACAATGGAACCAACACCTTCACGCAGTTGCGTAAACATCTTAACAATCCCTCCAACAACAGCTTGTGCACCAATATATCCAGCAGCCCATCCTTTCAATCCTGCACTAACTTGGCTTAGCCCAGGAGCCATCTCCGTTTTAAGCATCCTTCCTGCATTCCGGGCAATAATACCCATATTCTGCATGGACTTATTACCGTTCTGTATCTCAACCCATGCAGCCTTCACTTCTTCCCGGTATGCACCAATTGTCATTTTCTGTTGACTATATCGATCGGAATTTCGCTTTATGTAATCAGTGTTGATTCCAATAGTAGAATTAAGACGGGCAAGTGTACGAATATAGTTTTCATCCGTATCTTTCAAAACATCAACAGCCTTTTGCAGCTGCTTATTCATTTCCTTTGCTTGTGAACGGCTATGTACTTCCTGATTAGTCAAGGTAATAGCAGTTCTGATAAGTTTTAAACGTTCTTCTTCAGATAAAACAGCTTTCTTACGAGTAGTATTACCGGCATTCTGCGCTTTTGTCAAGTTAGCTTCCGCTTTAGCAACCTTTTCCAAGGACGCAGCATTATCCGAGTTTGCCTTGGTTAGTTTCTTCAATTCAGCAGCAGATAATTTCTCTACATTTAGCTTTTCCTCTATCTTCTTACTGACAGTTTGAGTTATTTCAGACTGTTTTCTAAGAGCCTCGGTTAATTCAGCAGATGCAGAACCAGCCGTTTTTGCTTGAGTATTATAAAGATTACTCAACTTTTCAAGATCAGCAACGCCTTCTACATTTAGTTTCAAACCTTTTGCTAATTCTTTGGCCGCATTAACATAATCAGCCCTCACACGCTCAATAGTATTATCAAGCTCCACCAATTTCTGCAAATCGTTCTCATCAACGAAATCTTTTAATTTTAAATCTGCCATAATTACAGGTAATGTCTATATTCAACAATCTTTCCTTTTATCTCAACTCCTAGTTTATCAAAAGCATAGGTACCATCTTCTTTCTGATAAACGACATACATGCAACCATCCAAGACAGCTGCTTTCTTTGCAAGATCACTGATACGTTCCAGTTCACTCTGCATCTTTTTTATTTCGCAACTACAAGCCATTTTCTACCGATATCCACATTCTGAAAAGAAACGTTCCATCCAGGGACGGAGATACATAATATTAAAGTACTCTTTAGCTGTATCACCAATGCCTAAAATCTGCTCACCGTATTTCTTCTCAATAGAACTACCGTCCGTAAATCCTTTCGTTGAGAATCGAAGCCCGGAATCAATTCTATCGGCAGTTATGCTATCATAGAAAGTACCAGTAATAAAGAGGTTAGGTACCTCAACCGGACGCGGTGGCAAATAAAGCATCTCACTTCTAAGAGGTGGAGTTATCCTCTCCTTCCATCGTTTATATTGTTC
>ENA-OPWK01000350-OPWK01000350.1-human-gut-metagenome-genome-assembly--contig:-NODE-350-length-12024-cov-1.994486_pt1 | contig 12024 bp, 9 predicted proteins | sample MGYA00241509_ERZ502010 | MGnify/ENA primary metagenome ERZ502010 (study PRJEB25962, sample SAMEA2042014) | human gut metagenome | biome: human gut; feature: human-associated habitat; material: faeces... | reverse complement strand
GGGAAATAAGATGCTTCACCGAGCATAGCTGCTTCAGCTTCAATACCGCCAACACCCCAACCAAGAACGCCAATACCATTAATCATAGTTGTATGACTATCAGTACCAAACATAGAGTCAGGATATAGGAGCCCATCATTTTCAATAATAACATCACTCAAAAATTCAATATTAACCTGATGAATAATCCCTGTAGCTGGTGGAACAGCACGGTAATTTTCAAAAGACTGTTCGGCCCACTTTAGAAATTCATAGCGCTCGTTATTACGTTTAAACTCTAGATTAATGTTATCTTCAAGAGCAGTATCACATCCGTATGAATCCACTTGGACAGAGTGGTCAATAACCAAATCCACTGGAATCTCAGGGTTAATAAATTCGGCTTTACCACCATTAGCCACTATAGCATCACGCATTGAAGCTAAATCAACAACAACAGGAACTCCTGTAAAATCTTGTAAGATAACACGACTTGGTTTAAAAGGCACTTCGGAAACTGTCGGAAAATTCGGAAATTTCATCAGGTCAGAAATGTGAGATTCCTTAACATCGACGCCATCTTTTTTTCGGAGGAGACTTTCAAGTAGTATTCGAATGGTATAAGGTAGTTCTCCGACCTTAACATCATGAGATTTTGCTGCTTTTTCGAGATCATAGAAAGAGAATGTCTTACCATTTACAGTTAGATTTGAACAGTATTCTTGCATACTTGAACCTCCATTAGTTAAAAATTTTCTTTATTCTACACTGTTTTTTTTGAAAAAACAAATAGAATTGGCATTTTGATGTTATATTATATAACATGCATAGTTAGATATTTCTTTTTTCGTCATTTCCATATACAAATCCTATTTAATTTAGGAAACTTAAAAAAGCCTTTAAAACACAAGATATAGGGTTGTGTTTCAATACTAAACACAAAATATTGTATTTCCTTGAGATATTTAGCTTGATTTTTCCCAATATTTTGGGTATTCTATTAGAGTCGAAAAAGTGGCTCTTGGCCACTTAAAATCTTTTTATAAAGGAGTATTTGCAATGGCAAAGATTACATTGTTTTCTAAAAACAACTGCATGCAGTGCAAAATGACTAAAAAATTCTTGGAAAAGGAAGGTGCTGATTTCGAAGAAATCAACATTGATGAACAGCCAGAAAAAATCGATTACGTTAAAAGCCTCGGTTTCACTGCTGCTCCAGTTATTGAAGCCGGCGATATCATCTTTTCAGGTTTTCAACCGGCTAAACTTAAAGAAATCCTTTAATTATCAAGTTTTTATATAGAAAGGAACTTGTTTGCTTAGTTTAATGTTTCAACCTTAATATACTATTAAACTGAGCCTGGTATCTGTATTATGTCTTTAAAAAATCTTGGCGATGTCTCATACTTCCGCCTCAATAACGAAATTAACCGTCCTGTTAACGGTCAAATTCCTTTGCATAAGGACAAAGAAGCGCTTCGTGCCTTCTTCCTTGAAAACGTTAAGCCAAATTCAATGGCATTCAACAGCATCACAGATAAAATTAATTATTTGATTGAGAACGATTATATTGAGTCTGAATTCATCGGTAAATACGAACCTGCTTTCATCGAAAAATTGTCTGCAGAAATTCATTCTCAAAAATTCCGCTTCCAATCTTTCATGGCAGCCTACAAGTTCTACCAACAATATGCCCTCAAAACAAACGATGGCGAGTCTTACCTCGAAAGTATTGAAGATCGTGTTCTATTCAACGCCCTTTACTTTGCTGATGGTGATGAAAACCTAGCTAGTGACCTTGCCAACGAAATGATTCACCAACGTTACCAACCTGCTACTCCTTCATTTTTAAATGCTGGACGTAGTCGTCGTGGTGAACTCGTGTCATGTTTCCTTATTCAAGTAACAGATGACATGAATTCTATCGGACGTTCTATCAACTCTGCCCTCCAGTTATCACGTATTGGTGGTGGGGTAGGTATTAGCCTGTCTAACCTTCGTGAAGCTGGTGCTCCTATCAAAGGATATGCTGGGGCAGCCTCTGGTGTCGTGCCTGTTATGAAGCTTTTTGAAGATAGCTTCTCTTACTCAAATCAACTTGGTCAACGTCAAGGTGCTGGTGTTGTTTATTTGGATGTTTTCCACCCAGACATCCTTGCCTTCCTTTCTACTAAGAAAGAGAATGCTGATGAGAAGGTGCGTGTTAAGACACTGTCACTTGGTGTTACAGTTCCAGATAAATTCTACGAGTTGGCACGTAATAATGAAGATATGTACCTCTTCAGCCCTTACTCAGTCGAAAAAGAGTACGGTAAACCATATAACTACATTGATATTACAGCTATGTACGATGAGTTGGTTGCCAATCCAAATATCACAAAAACCAAGATTAATGCCCGTGAGCTAGAAACTGAAATTTCTAAACTCCAACAAGAATCAGGTTATCCATATATCGTCAATGTTGATACAGCCAATCGACACAATCCAATCGATGGTAAGATTATCATGTCCAACCTCTGTTCTGAAATTCTTCAAGTTCAAACACCAAGTGAACTTAACGATGCACAAGAGTTTGTTAAACTCGGTACAGACATTTCATGTAACCTTGGATCAACTAATATCCTTAACATGATGACTTCACCTGACTTTGGTCGTTCGATTAGAGCAATGACACGTGCGCTTACCTTTGTTACAGATAGCTCAAGTATTGATGCTGTACCATCTATCAAAAATGGTAACCAACAAGCTCATACCTTTGGTTTGGGAGCTATGGGGCTTCACTCTTACCTCGCTAAACACCATATCGAGTATGGTAGCCCTGAATCTGTTGAATTCACTAATATCTACTTCATGCTAATGAACTACTGGACTTTAGTTGAATCTAACAACATTGCCCGTGAACGTCAAGAAACCTTTGTCGGTTTTGAAAAATCAAAATATGCTGATGGTTCTTACTTTGACAAATACGTTACAGGCCAATACGTTCCTAAATCTGACCGTATCAAAGAACTTTTCGATGGCCACTTCATCCCACAAGCCAAAGATTGGGAAGAACTCCGTGAACTCGTTAAGAAAGATGGACTCTACCATCAAAACCGTTTAGCTGTTGCGCCAAATGGCTCAATCTCTTCCATTAACGCCTGTTCGGCTTCTATCCATCCAATCACACAACGTATTGAAGAACGTCAAGAAAAGAAAATCGGAAAAATCTATTATCCAGCCAACGGTCTTTCAACAGACACAATTCCTTTCTATACCTCAGCCTACGACATGGACATGCGTAAAGTTATCGACGTTTATGCCGCTGCGACTGAACACGTTGATCAAGGTTTGTCATTAACCCTGTTCTTGCGTAGTGAGTTACCAAAAGAAATTTACGAATGGAAAACAGAAAATAAACAAACGACTCGTGACCTTTCTATCCTTCGTAACTACGCCTTTAACAAGGGAATTAAATCAATCTACTACATCCGTACTTATACAGATGACGGTGAAGAGGTTGGTTCTAACCAATGTGAAAGCTGTGTCATCTAAGATGGTGATTTAACGATAACAACTTCACTAGTCTTATCTACAAAATGCATTAAAAGGTCGGTTCGCCGACTTTTTTAATAGATCAACTCAAAAAACTATATCATGATTTTGAATTATGATAAAATAGTAACGATATCAATAAAGAAAGAGGTTTCTAATGGAAACTTACTACAAAGCCATTAACTGGAATGAAATCGAAGATGCGATTGATAAATCTACCTGGGAAAAATTGACCGAACAATTTTGGCTAGATACACGTATCCCACTTTCAAATGACCTTGATGACTGGCGTAAACTTTCAGCTGAAGAAAAGGATTTGGTTGGAAAAGTTTTCGGTGGTTTAACCTTGCTAGATACCATGCAATCTCAAACTGGTGTTGAAGCCATTCGTGCAGACGTCCGTACACCTCATGAAGAAGCTGTATTGAACAACATTCAGTTCATGGAATCTGTTCACGCGAAATCTTACTCTTCAATCTTCTCAACTTTGAATACTAAATCTGAAATTGAAGAAATTTTCGAGTGGACTAACAGTAACGAATACCTCCAAACCAAGGCGAAAATCATTAACGATATCTATGAAAATGGAACGCCTCTTCAGAAAAAGGTTGCTTCAACATATCTTGAAACATTCCTTTTCTATTCAGGGTTCTTCACTCCACTCTATTATCTTGGTAATAACAAGCTGGCTAATGTCGCTGAAATCATTAAGCTCATTATCCGTGACGAATCTGTTCACGGAACTTATATTGGCTATAAATTCCAACTAGGGTTCAACGAATTACCTGAAGAAGAGCAAGAAAGTTTCCGTGAATGGATGTATGATCTCCTCTACCAATTGTATGAAAATGAAGAGCTCTACACTAAATCTCTTTATGATGGTGTTGGATGGACTGAGGAAGTCATGACTTTCCTACGTTATAACGCCAACAAGGCTCTCATGAACCTGGGACAAGATCCACTCTTCCCAGATAGTGCGAACGATGTTAACCCAATCGTTATGAATGGTATTTCTACAGGAACATCTAACCACGACTTCTTCTCTCAAGTTGGTAATGGTTACCTTCTAGGTACTGTTGAAGCCATGCAAGATGATGATTATAACTACGGACTATAAGAAAAAACTAGCTGAGCTAGTTTTTTTATTGTGTTCAATACTATATTCGAAAAACAAATAGAAAAAGAGTTCAAATTGAACTCTTTTTATTTTATTTTGCTTTTACTTCAAAACCTTCTGCGACACCTTCTGCAAAGTTTTCTTCAACAATGCTAGCACAATGATCACAGATAGTCGCATTGTAGCTACGTTCTTTGGTAGTTGGATCGATACGACGGCAACGATCACAGACATCTCCTTCAGCACGTTCTACTGTGAATGCTACACCTTCAAAGCTTACAGCAGACTCAGGAGCATCTCCTTCAGCAATAGTCAATGCTGAAACGATCAAAAGTTGAGCAAGGTTAGTATTCAAACCTTCAAGAAGTTCTTTGACTTCAGCATTAGGATAGATTGTCAAATGAGCTTCAAGCGATTTACCGATAACTTTTTCGTTACGCGCTTCTTCCAAAGCTTTTTGAGCTTGGCCACGGAAATCCATGAAGGCATTCCAATTTTCAAGAAGTGCATCTTGACCAGCGAAATCTTCTGCTTCTGGCAACTCTGACAATTGAACATAGTCTTCTGTTTCAAATTCAAGATATGACCAAATTTCTTCTGCAGTGTGAGGAAGAATTGGAGTCAATAGTTTTGTAATCTTGACAAGAATATCGTAGAAGACTGTTTGCATTTGACGACGTTCAAGTGATTCTGCACTCTCAATATAAACCACATCTTTGGCAAAATCAAGATAGAAAGCAGACAACTCAACGTTAATAAAGTTAACCAAGGTTTTGTAGATAGTTAAGAATTCAAAGTTTGCATAGGCATCACGAATAGTCTTAACTAATTGGTTAAATCGAATAGTCATGTACTGATCTACAGAACGCAAGTCTTCAAAGGCTACTGCATCAGTTGTTGGATTGAAGTCAGATGTATTAGCAATCAAGAAACGAAGTGTGTTACGAATCTTACGATAAGATTCTGATACTTGGCTAAGGATATCCATTGAGATACGAACGTCATTAGTTGTATCAACACTTGTTACCCAAAGACGAAGAATTTCAGCACCAAATTGTTTCTCAACATCACTAGGAGCAATAGTATTACCAAGGGATTTAGACATCTTTTCACCCTTACCATCAAGCGCAAAACCTTGAGACAAGAGTTGTTTATATGGTGCAACACCATTATTAGCAACAGATGTGATAAGTGATGAGTTAAACCATCCACGATATTGGTCTGAACCTTCAAGATAGAGGTCAGCTGGATAAGTTAACTCAGGACGGTTAACTACAACACCATTCCATGATGAACCTGAGTCAAACCATACGTCCATAATGTCAGTTTCTTTAGTAAACTCTCCGTTTGGTGAACCTGGATGTGTAAAGCCTTCTGGAAGAAGATCTTTGGCATCACGTTCCCACCAGATAACTGAACCGTGCTCTTCGAAAAGTTTAGCCACATGTTCGATTGTTTCTTCAGTCATGATTGGTGTTTTATCTTCAGCATAGAAGATTGGGAGTGGCACACCCCAAGCACGTTGGCGAGAGATTACCCAGTCACCACGGTCACGAATCATGTTGTAAAGACGAACTTTACCCCACTCAGAATGGAATTTAACTTTTTCAATCTCATCCAAAATCTCTTGACGGAATTTAGAAACAGAGGCAAACCATTGTGGTACGGCACGCCAGATGATTGGTTTCTTCGTACGCCAGTCAAATGGGTATGAGTGTGAGATTTCTTCTTTAGCAAGGAGCAAATCACCGAGTTTTTCCATAACAATTGGAGCCACTTTATCGTAGAACTGACCTTCAAAATCAGGACCAGCATTTTCCATCATGATACCACGCTCATTAACAGTTACGGCAACTTCAAGGCCATTAGCAATACCTACGTTATAGTCATCCTCACCAAAACCAGGAGCCGTATGGACGATACCTGTACCTGAATCTGTAGTAACGTGGTCACCAAGGATAACAAGCTCATCAACTTCTGTATCCCATGGGTGTTCAGTGACGATTTGATTCAATTCTTCACCACGGTATGACTGAAGTACTTCCACATCAGTCCAACCAAATTTCTCAGAAAGACTATTAAGTAATTCAGAAGCAACGACAAATTTGCGGTTTTCTCCGGCAGGTTTTACGAGAACGTATTCAATATCAGCACCAACAGTCAATCCACGTGAAGCTGTTACTGTAAATGGTGTTGTTGTCCAAACTACGATATATGTATCTGTGTCTAGTACTCCTTTACCATCCTTAACCTTATTGGCATAGTAAAGTGAGGTTGAAACTAAATCATGGTACTCGATTTCTGCTTCAGCAAGTGCTGACTCTGATGACCATGACCAATAAACTGGTTTTGCACCTTGATAGATGTAACCTTTTTTAGCCATCTCACCAAAGACACGGATTTGTGCAGCCTCATAGTCTGGTGTCAAAGTAACATATGGGTTATCCCAATCAGCCGAAACACCAAGACGTTTGAAATCTTCACGTTGTTTGTCAACTTGTGAAAGTGCATAATCACGACACATCTTAAGGTATTCAGCACGATCAAGTTCTTTACGTTTCACACCTTGTTTTGCCAACACTTGCTCAATTGGAAGACCATGCGTATCCCAACCAGGAACGTAAGGAGCATAGAAACCAGACATTGATTTTGAACGAACAATGATATCCTTAGAAATTTTATTCATCGCATGTCCAACGTGAATATTACCATTGGCATACGGAGGACCATCATGAAGAGTGAAGTGAGGTTTACCTTGGTTCAACTCTTGACGACGTTGATACATCTTAGCATCTTCCCACTCTTTTTGCCAGATTGGTTCTTTGTTAGGAAGTCCAGCTCGCATTGGAAAGGCTGTCTTACCTAGATTTAAGGTTTCTTTGAGTTTCATTATATCTCCTCTTTAATTTAATTTACTAAATAAAAAGAGCCTTCATCAAAAAGGACGAAAGCTCGTGGTACCACCTTAATTCAGAGCAAAAAACTTTTGCTCCCTCATATGTCCGTAAGGAGGACCATCCTTCTAACTTACTTAATTCAGTTAGAATGCTTGAAAATGATAACTATCCAAATAGGGAATGTGGGACTCACACCATCTCCCACTCGCTGTTAATATACTTGGTAAGTTGTATTTTTCTTATTCGCTAATATTCAATTTAAACGTTTGTGTTTCGTTAAGATTAATTTCACCTGTTGACTCAGGTTGTAAATCAAAATCTTCATCTACTGGTGCTGAAGTTGGGAAATCTGCTACTTCACTCTCGAAAGTATCTGGAATACCAAAATCAACTGGAGTTGAAACAACTTCGTTTGTTTCATCAACTTCTGGACTAGAGAAATCTTCAACTTGCTTATTACTTTCAGCAACGCGACGTTGAAGTTCAGCCATTTCATCAGGAGTGAATTGACGAGTTGCATCAAATGAAGCTGCGTCATTTGAATCTGGTACATGTTCATCCAAAACTTTTTCAACAACTTCTTTAAAGGCAGCATCTGAATTTTGAAGATAAATAGCTGTTGGTTGCAACAATTCACCCCATTCTGGAGCACTTGCCAAGCTAAGCTGACCTTCAACTGCAGCCAATAGGCGTTGGTGGAAGACACGACTTTGACGTTTAAGTTCTTCCGTTTCGATGGCAACACGTTTGGCTTCATCTGTTGCATCACGAAGAATTTCAGATGCTTTAGATTTAGCTTCTTCAACCAAATGAGTAGCATTGAAGTTAGCCTTATTAATCAAGTTAGCTGATTCATCAGCCGCTGAAGCTTTAACTTTTTCAGCTGTTTCTTGAGCCAAAATAACTGATTGACTCAATGATTCTTTCATTTCATCAAAATAAGCCAATTTTTCTTCAAGCTCTTTTACACGAGCAGCAAGTTCACGATTGTCACGAACCAAATCTTCATAATCATCTACAATAATATCAAGAAATTCATCAACTTCTTGCTCATTATATCCACGAAATTTAGTTGTAAACTGTTTATCTTTAATATCAAGTGCTGTAATAGCCATTACAGGCCTCCTTTATTTTTCATTACCATATCTGATGGTTTAAATTAAATAACTACTTTTTTCTCCGTCTTAACAGACTTTCAATAACGATTTTAGCTTTCCTGGACTTTGAAAATCCGTCTTGTTGAGCTAGTCGAAATCGACCATAACCTCTAACCGAAATCATATCACCAATCATAACCGTCTGATTAGCCTTCTCAATTTGTCTATAATTTAATTTAACTTTTCCAGAAGCAATAAGTTTTAAGGCGTTAGAACGGGATAGGTTTAATACCGTCGCCAACACATTATCAAGACGCATACTGGAAAGTAAAACAAAAAATTGTGAATAGTTTTCTTGATTTGAAATCCAATCGTCTTTGCTTACTTCTTTTAGAGTAACCGAAACATTACCAATCTTAGTAATAGTCATTATCGCATAACTTGCTAAATGAGAAGCAATGGAAAATTGAACACGTCCTTCTTCATCAAGAATAATATCTCCAAATACTTGACGGTCAAGACCAAGTTGATTAATCAGTGCTCCCAAAACTTTTGGGTGTGTCAATTTATTGAACTGTCTCGCATAAGAGATTTCTCGTCGTTTAATTTCAAAGTCATCGTCATCAAGCTCGTAATATTCGGGAGCAAGAATGACTCTTCCATACTCTTCAGATTCAAGAGTAGAACTCACAAAAAATTTTAAATTGTAGTAATGAGCTAACTCTTCAACAATCTGAATTTCACGAGGATTCAAGAAATCAGTTAAGTAAGGACTGTACCTATCATCAACTAATTGACAAAATCCCCTAACCTTCTCTAGAAAAGGACGTTCATCTAACGAGTAATGCTGTTCAATATTTTTAATATCTGACATCAGAGTAGAATAAATCTAAGAATTCTAAGTGAAAAGTTTAGTAGAAGTACAATTACCAATATTGAAAAATCAATACCAGCAAAAGCTAAATTCAGGCGACGAAATGGTGCGAGAATCGGTTGAACAATTTGTCTAATGATTCTTCCAAGGCTAGTATCATAGGCCCCTGGGAACCATGATAAGAACGCATAGACTACAAGAAGAATCTCTATCACGTTAACAACACGTGCCCAAATAACATAAAGTAATACAGACATTGCTTAACGTCTCTTCATGTCGAAGTCAAAATTAGCTTCTTGGTTGCCATGCGCCAACCCAATCTCTTCGATGTCAACAACGACATTAATTGGCGTAAGCAAATACATTGAAGAACCAACTTTTTGCAAGTTGCCTGTAAGTACCTTGCTAGCACCATCAATAAAATCAAGACAACGACGAGCTTGCGCTTCCAACATATATTGAAAATCGATTAAAACACATTCGTTTTCAATCAATAGTTCTACAATTTCCTGAGCATCTTCATACTTTTTAGGATATTTAATTGCAATTGTTGCTTTAGTTGTATTCATTTGTTGTGGTCCCTGATTTGCTTGTGAACGACTCAGAGGTAAACTACGAAGGACTTGAGTTTCCTGTAAGTCTGAATGAACATGTTGGCGACGAGGAGGGACTGTAGCCTGATAACGCTCAGGTTGACGTTGCTGACGAGGAGGTGGTGTCTGCACAGGTCTCTGTGCTTTTACTGGACGTGCTTTAGCCTCTTCTTTAGCAGCATCTTCATAATCTGTTACTTCGTCGGTATCAAAATATGAAACAATTTTATCAATTGCGTCTTTTAATGCCATAAGGTTATTCTCCGTTCTCTTTAAAGAATGCACTGCCTATTCTGACAAAGGTTGATCCATTTTGAATAGCCATGTCATAGTCTCGACTCATCCCCATGCTTAACTGATCACAAGGAACATTCTTTAGTTTTTTCTCTTGAATTGATTTTCTAAGTTCATTTGTCTCAGCAAAAATCTTATCAAGTTCTTGAGCATCTGCATCAATTGGAGCCATAGTCATGAGTCCAACTATACAAATCTTATCAAGATTTTCAATTTGTTTTAGAACAGTATCAAGTTCTTCTGGAGAAAAACCATGTTTTGACTCTTCACCTGAAACGTTTACTTGTAGGAAGCAATTAATGGTGTGGTCGGCACGCTTTTGAATTTCCTCTGCCAATTTAACAGAATCCAAAGCATGAAAATAATCAACTAAATTAATAACATCCTTTACTTTACGACGTTGCAGGGTACCAATGAGGTGCCAAGTCAAATCATAATTTTTTAAAGCTTGATACTTATCTAAGAATTTATCAACGCGATTTTCAGCAATGTGCTTGATTCCCGTTTTAACCAATTCTTCAGCGACATCACTTGAAACATATTTGGTTACGGCAATAATATTGACTTCATCACTAGAGCGATTAGCCCTTTCACATGCTTCTTTTACCGCTTGATAAACATTATTTTTATTCTCTTCTATAGTCATTATTAACGATTTTTAAAGAATGGTGGTGTCTCCAATTCATCATCATCTTCAACATCACTTGAGAATGTAGACATAGTCAATTGACTATCTAGTTGACCAGTTTCAGGACGAGAAATATTATCACGTCTCAAATCCCAATTACCAAAAGCTGACTGCTCTTGTTGAGGAGTTGCTGCTGCAGGACGAACTCCTGGTTGTGGCATTGAAGGTGTTTCATTATAGTCAAAATTTGGTTGACGTTCAAATGAAGGTTGAGAAACTGGACGTTGCTCTCCTTGAGCAACTTGCTGAGTAGGAGCTGAGGGGTGTGAAGGAGCTGTAGTCACTTTACGTGGCTGAGCTTTCATACCAGATACTTTTTCAGCACGATCTTGGCGAACTCCAGTTGCAACAACAGTTACACGGATTTCATCTTTCAATGTATCATCGATAGATGTACCAAGCCAAATGTTAACACCGTTACCAGCTGCTTGACCAACAATTTCAGAAGCTTCTTCTGCTTCTGTAAGCGTCATATCAAGACCACCAGTTACGTTAACGATGACATCTTCTGCACCATCAATAGTAGTTTCAAGAAGTGGTGAATAGATTGCTTTGCGTGCAGCTTCAACAATACGTTCTTCACCTGAACCAATACCAATACCCATAAGTGCATTACCTTTATTTGCCATAACAGTTTTCACATCGGCAAAGTCAAGGTTGATCAAACCTGGGTTAGTGATAAGGTCTGTAATACCTTGGACCCCTTGACGAAGAACATTATCTGCTTCACTAAGAGCTTCAAGAAGAGGTGTTTTCTTATCAACGATTTCAAGAAGGTTATTGTTAGAGATAATAAGAAGGGTATCAACTTGCTCACGCAACTCTTGAATTCCTTCGACAGCAAAGGCACCACGTTTGTTACCTTCGAAGCCAAATGGACGTGTCACAACTGCAACTGTCAATGCACCCAAGCTTTTCGCAATACGTGCAATAACTGGTCCTGCCCCTGTA
>ENA-OPWK01000340-OPWK01000340.1-human-gut-metagenome-genome-assembly--contig:-NODE-340-length-12257-cov-2.689477_pt1 | contig 12257 bp, 15 predicted proteins | sample MGYA00241509_ERZ502010 | MGnify/ENA primary metagenome ERZ502010 (study PRJEB25962, sample SAMEA2042014) | human gut metagenome | biome: human gut; feature: human-associated habitat; material: faeces... | reverse complement strand
CCCTATCGACAAACCCTAAAATAGATTGGCAAACCCTAAAGAACTTTGATTATCCATTAACTTTTACTCGTTTTTTCTTTTTTTTAATTACTGCTTTTTGCAATATTCATAAATATTAAATGGTTCTTCTCTTTTTTCAAATAAGATATCAGCTTCTTTAATAATCTTAATAAGTTCTTCTGTCTCTACACCTACTGTTTTTAGTACAAGTAACTTCTTTTCATTCGTTATGAGTAAGAAAAAATCTTTGTATAAAAAGACTCTATCTATTTCTTTAAGTTCACAGATCTTTTTATCTTCTAATTTTATTCCCTGAACATCAATTTCCACTTTGTTATATCTTGATTTATTCCATACAAATTCATGGACATTATTTTCAAATTTTTTTCCCTTAGATTGAAACCAAATAATCCAAATCAATGCAATAATAGAAATCCCCATGTCCACATAAAACATCGGATAACTCTTTACAAAATAGCAGCCGATTGATAACAAAAATAATACTGGTGTCATTATATAAATAATTTTCCTTCTATTATTTTTTGTCTTAAGTAATTGATATGGCATAGCATATTCTAACGAAAGCATATACTCTAATGCTTTTCTATCTTCATCGGTCATAATAGACTTTATAATCATTTTTACACCATCCTTCCATATTGGCATAAATGCCATAATTGGCACAATAGAAATATGTAAAATATGAAGCTACTGATTTTACTGATTTTGGAAATATATTTCATAATTCATCTTGCTCCTTTTTAGTGTCCACGAATATCTATCTCTTTCAGCAAAGAATTCCCATCTCCCCACGAATACACAATGTAATATCCTTTACTCTCTATCTGCTCCGCAAATTGCAATGTACTATGATCGACCACTTCAATCTCTTGTCCTTCTTGGATATCTACAAGATATTCCCACTCATTACTTCTGTACCCTGAATAGTAAGCATCCAATTCTTCCAAAGACAAATCACTTCGAATTAAAATTGCTCCGAAATACTGCATTCCATTTCCGTTACCTGTCAGCTTCCCTGCCCGTGATATTGACTCTATCAATTCCGTTTTCTCTGGCAGTGGTGTTTCACATAATTCCTTTTCCACTTTATAAGCAGTGTGGTTATTTATAAGCGGAATTGAAATCACACCGCCTATTAATACAACTGCTGCCAATATTCCAACTAGTTTTAATTTCTTCATGTGTCCTCCTTCCTTTTCTTACATCTGTAAGATTACCACAAAACACAACTATTATCAAATCATTCTTCTGTTGCTATTCACGAATTCGGTATTGGTAGTCTGGTATATGCATAATTCCGTCATTTAAGATTTCATTCCCCAAATATTGAAAGCTACCATCATCAGCAAACTTTACCGTAAGTTCATGGGTTATGACCGCATCATCACAAATGACCATATCACACACCGCATCCACCGTTAATGTCACTGTTCCATCCTCATTTTCTTTGATATCAATAACCTCCGGCAGCGAAGTTCCAAAAAAAGTTGGTGCATAGTTAAGGCAGCCTAGTCGTACCCATACGTAAGTCTGATTTTTTTCATCAAATACCGCATATTCCTGAATTTGCTCTGCTGTTACTGGAAGATATTCCATGATCAAACTCTCAAATTCTTCTTTTGGTATTCCATTTGAATAATCCTCGGCATCAAACGCTTTCTGATGTTTCATGGCATACAGATATTCATACATTCCATTATAGTCCAGTTTTTCCATATGGTCAGTATCCCAATTCGAGCATAAAAGATTATTTCCCTGATACCCCAGACCTTGTACGCATCTTTCTGACATTTCCCGTTGTTCCTTAGATAATGGCTTTATTCTTACCAGACAGCTTCCGTCAACAATCTCTGTAACCTCCGGTGGTTCCGGAACACATAATTCATAACAAAACCATCCTTTATCCGTATATTTCCACTCCTTTATCCTTGCATAAGAAATATAGGACAATCCATATGTATCATTGGTGTTCCATGTAGCACACGCACTTATTAAATACATATCCTTTCCATCAAAAATAAATTTATCTCTGCCAATGCCACCATCTGACTGCAACTCGTAAAGCACTATAAAACCAGCTTTCTCTTCCTGACAGTTTTTAAGAAAATCTTCGACTTTTTTATAATTTTCCATTGCTGCATATGCTTTCATCGTTATAACCGGATACCCTTTTTCTTTTATCCGATCCTGCATTTTATAGATTGTCTTATCATCCAGAACCGTATTAACTGCCTCCCCTTTATCTGCCTGAGTATAAATATCAGAAATAAGCTCCAGAATCATTTTACACTCATCCTCTGCTTCTTTTCTTTCCGGCTCATCTATTGGAAGGTCATAACCTTTTTCCCACTGTTCTGCAACATCTTCTTTTGCATTCTCGTTTTCTTCCGTAGAATCAACATCTCTACTATCCATCAACTGACTATCTGATGTCATATCTTTCCTTATGCATCCACATAACAGGCAACTGATCAGTACAATGAACCAAATACTCTTTTTCATAAATATTGTCCTTTCCATTCAGTCACATTTCCCATATCTCCTCTGCTGATGATGTTCTCGCATTCTTTTCATAAAAAATTCCTGTACTTACAATCATCACCAATAGAATCACAAAAATGATTCCAAACTTTTTTATAAACCATTTCATATCTTCCATCACTGTCCTCCGTATATATCATTCCATTCATCTTCAGTTAAACGCGGTGTATGCCATGTAATGTTGTTATTTTCTTCCTCTGAAACAATGTAATTTGATACATACTGGAATCCCACGTCAGATAATGGTCTGACCGTAACATCATGCATATATACATTTGAATCGCCTGCATACGGATATATCACATGAACGTTGAGCGTTATCGTCCCATCCGAATGTTCTTTATACCCAACCACCTCGGAATACGGATATTCTGGATACTCTATCTCATAAAATCCTCTTGGTTTATATTCGTATGTTTGAGTTTGATAATCGTAAATAGTTTTTTTCTGCAATTTATCACTGTCGATATTAAAATATTCCATAATTACATTTTCAAACTCTGTTTTAGGAATATGATAAACTGCACCTATGCCTAAGTTATCATCTGCTACATATGGAAATTTTTCATTATGCAACTTTGGATACAACAAATCAAACATGTCATAGAAATTCAGTTCTCCAAAATCATCCTCATTCCAATCCACTAAAAACATATTATTTAACTCATATCCTATTGGCAAAAGATATTTTTCATTTAATTCCCGACACTTTGCATCCAATGGCAGTATACGAAATGCTACATGCTCTTCTGCAGAACTTAATGTTAATACATACAATTCTTCTGAAAAATAAGTTCCAGAAAACATCAGATATCCATCATCGGTATATCTCCAATAATCGGTTTGATATTCACCTTCATCCTCACTTTTCATAATCCCATCTTTGTATCCGTAATAGCATCTTTTCACATGAACCACTCCTTTTTCTGTCTGTAAATGGTAGACCGAAAATCCTCCCAGACTGCTCACTTGGAGTATTGTCACTTCTGCTTTTTCTTGTTTTTCCACCGAATCACAAAAATCTATCACATTTTGTATTTGTGTCATATCAACTCGATTTTCACAATCAACTGCCGCATATCCACATTCCCCAAATCTTTCTACAACTTTACGTACTGTTTCCATATCATTCAGCTTATTTTTTGTTGTGGCTTCCGCATAAATATCTATCGGAATATTTATAAAATTGTCATCCATTCCTTTCTCACTGACAATTTCAATAGGTTCAGAAGATACTGGTTCTTCTGTATTCCCTTTACATCCCGAAATCCCCATCGAAAAACCTATACTAATTACCAGAAAACCACTTTTCAAGAATCTGACTATCTTTTTTGACAACATAACCGCTTCCACCTCTTCCTTTTACGTCTTCTACCATGCTGACGATCATAATGGGACGCTCCATATTCTTGTCCGTTGTAAAAACAGAAAACCATCCCAATTCAGTCCCCGTTGTATCATCTTTTGATGCTTTGATTTCTGCAGTTCCCGTTTTTCCGGCTAATATAATATCCGTTCTATGTGCTGCATAGCCAGTTCCATGAGAATTGTTTATGACTTCTTTCATATCCTCCAAAACAGTTTGCGCCACATCCTTTGTAAATGCTTCTTTAATCCAGACATCCGGCATTGCATCTTCCTTATATGTAAGATATGGTTCTATCATATTTCCTTCATTGCAAAATGCAGAATACATACAAGCCATATGCAAAGGATTCACAAGAATCTGACCTTGTCCATAGCCACTATCAGCCAACTGTACCTCTTTTTCAATTTTTTCTGTATTGGAAAACTGCGATTTTGCCATCTTAATATCAAATGGAAGTACATCATTGAATCCCAGTTTTGTTAATGAACTTTCCATATCGTTTTCCCCAATTTTTAATGCCGCCTTTGCAAAATAAATATTATCCGAATAAATTAAAGCATTTTTTAGAATAACCGGCTCATAAGCATGAAGCGTCGTTACATAATAAGATCCCCATGAGGAATCTTTCTGCCAGCTCAATCCTTCATTCCCATAATCCTCATCTGGATCAATTGCCCCTGTTGTTAATCCAATAGCAGCTATGATAGGCTTAAACGTAGAGCCCGGACACCAGACCTGTCGAAAACGGTTATACATAGGTTTTCTTTCATCTTCATTAAGTGCAGTCCATTTTTCATTTGACATTCCCATAATAAAATCATTGTTATCATATGACGGTGTACTGCTTAACGCCAACACTTCTCCTGTATACTGGTTCATAGCAACCGTACAACTCTTATCATCTTTAAATTGTTCATATAATTCTTTCTGCAAATCCGAATCTATCGTTAGTTTTATATCTTTTCCATTTTCTACAATCGTGCTTACTACGATTTTTTTCTTATTGCCGTTTGAATCAACAATAGAAATAGCACACCCATTCTGTCCCTTTAATTCTTTTTCAAATAACCCTTCCATTCCACTTTTTCCAATCACACTGTTCGATGTATATCCCTCTCCTGCGTGTTCTTCTAAATCTTCTGCTGTAACGTTTTGAACATATCCCACTAAATGTGCAGCAGCCTCCCCCAGTGGGTATTCCCTTACAGTGATATCTAAAATTTTCACACCTGGAATCTCTAATAATTTCTCCTGTCTGTCTTTCTCTGCCAATGTATCCTGATCTGGCTCAATCGACATCAGTTTTAATTCATTCACCTTTGGAGCTGTTTTTAATGGTACAAATGAATCATCTTTTACCCATTTTGCTGCTAATTTTTTTTCTATATCTTCTGTTTTCATTTCCAATAATTCTGCCAACTGACTGATAGCATCATTCTTATTCTCTAATTTTCCGGGAACTACGCCTATAGAAGAAGCCACTCCCTCGCCTGCAAGCATGTGACCATTTCGGTCTATAATCTGCCCTCTTTTAGCACTTGTTGTAGACACTTTTACCTTATCTGTGGAATCCAGCTCTGGAAATATCAAAGAATCATTCCATATCAGCTTATATTTGCCTTTTTTCAGTATAAATGATGCCTTATTTTCAAAAGTTACGTTTCCTGCAACAGTATCCATAGATGTTTCATAACAGATCTCTTTTTGTTCTTTATCATAAGATGTGATATGAACTTTCATATTATCTACATCAATTCCCTCATAAATAGCAGAATTACGTTTTACAAAATCTTCCTGACTGATATTCCCAGATATTCCTGCATCAATCATTTCATACATTTGTTCATATTCTCGATTTGAAATATGAGTCATATACGTTTTAAGAACCTTCTCCGGTGATACATCAGGTACACTTTCATACCATACAAACAAGGCAACCACAGCTGTAATCAAACATAAATTCACGAGCCATATAATGTATATCCTGCTTTTTTTCTTTTTTTTCGTCATAGCATCTCCTTTTCTTACGGTTGTAAGATTTTATTTTAAAAAAAATTGTTCTTTGCATTTCAAAAGTTATGTCAAAGCAATCATGATTTCTTTTTTCTGTATATAATATTCCCTTATATCTTACATCTGTAAGATTTAAACGTCAAGTCTTTATTTACTTTTTCTAAACTAATAAAACATCCGGCACACCCTCCAGGAGTGCCAAAAACAACCTTAGCAAGCACTGCCTGTGTCATGACACAGGCGAAATTTCCCACACTTTCCTATCGTCTGTGCGTATGAATTTCCATAGGGAAGTGTCCCTAACCCTCTTTTATTTTTTCTTCGGTTTTCCTGTGGAATACCTTGACCTTTCCTGCCGCTTTTGCTACAATCTGCTGTGGGTGATTGCTCCCAAAACTGAATAAAACCTGAAACGAACTGTTGTAAAAATCGAACATTTTACAGCAGTTTTTTTGTACCCAAAAGAGAAAAAGGAAGTGGCAGAAATGGCAAATCGAAACCGCACCAATCCGGTGCAATTTTATCTCAGCAATGATGAGCAATACATCCTCAACACCAAATTCAAAGCATCCGGCATGAAGAGTATTTCTGCGCTACTGCGCAAGCTGATCTTATATGGATATGTGTATGATGTTGATTACAGTTACCTGCGAAATTATAATACGGAGTTGGGACGTATCAGCTCCAATTTAAACCAGATTGCAAAGAGGGTAAACAGCACCGGAAACATTTATCAAGAGGATATAAACGAAGTAAAGGAGTTGATGAATGAGGTATGGCATACACAAAAATCCATGCTATCAAAGCAACCGTTGATAAAGCCATAGAATATATCTGCAACCCGGACAAAACCTATGAACAAATCTATGTTTCGTCTTATGCGTGTGCGCCCGAAACTGCGGCGATTGACTTTAAATATACGCTTGACCATTGCAGGGAAAACAGTCCCAACAAAGCCTATCATCTGATACAGGCTTTTGCTCCGGGCGAGGTCGGTTATGAGGAAGCGCACCGCATTGGAAAAGAGCTTGCAGACAAGGTTTTAGAGGGGAAATATTCGTATGTTGTCCGATTTTTGTATTATCTATATTTACCTTCAAACAATTCCCATACAGAAAAAGCCTCTTGTGCTATCTCATCATAAGGCGGTGCTGTAACGCCTAAAGTTGTATTTCCCATATCAGAAAGTCTTAAACTGCACAAATTTACACCGCTCATTTGTTGCCTTATATCTTCTTCCTTGCTAAGAAACCATTCTGCCTCGGTCACAAATAATTTGAAACTCATTTTCTCTATTTCCCGAATTATGTAGAAGTATATGTAATTAAGCTCTATCCACGCTCTACGAAGCGGATTTCCATATAAAGTATTTAATATTTGCTTGGAGTAATCTCCAAGTCCCATTCTCTCCCACTTCTTCTTTAGCAAATCATACAGTATCCACTTTTCCACACTACATCTTCCTTCAACATTATCAAATTCTAAATCCCAATTTCCGTTATAATCAGGATCCATAAATATAGGTAGAATTGACCGTCCATGAGCTGCTGCATTCCTTATGGCGCACAAATCACTGATAAATCCTATACATTCTTTCATTTTATGTAAAATATCTGGAATGCTGTCTTTCCTAGAATAAACATCATAAAAAAAGTTATAAGTTCTGACAACTCGTTTAACTCTAACTGTTCCATCAAATCCAACAATGGCACAGCATTCCCATCCGTTAAGTAGTCAAACTCATCCGAGCTGCCCCTGTAGCTTCTTTTATCTCTTGCCCGCTTAATCAACTTCTCAATTTTAGGTTTCTTGGCTACCCATTCTGATATCACTTCTGCTCCTACATCATGTCCGTCATCAGCAATCCTTATTCTATTGAAATATGTTTTATAAGCATTTTCTATGCCAGTAATCCATAACAAAATGTTTTTCCTAAACTCAATATCTATTCTATCTATTACAAAAAGCAAACCTATTTTAAACTTAGCATCAATACAATCAAGGTCAATATGCTTTCCTGCTTGCATTTTTATGATTTCTTTGCAAGTAAATATTCCCGGCGATAAGTATTCCAACATTCTTGGTTGAAAGTTATTAGCTTCAAGCCAATCGACAAATTCCTTATCATCCAATACCGGATAATAGAAATTGTATTCACTTAACCTTTTTCTAATATTTTGAATGGCATTATTCTCAATAATTCGTTCTTGATATTTCCATTCATCTCCTATAAACCTAATATCTGTGGCTTCTTTAATATCTCGGTCTCTTACTCCCTGACTTTGACTTAAGGAAAACTCAACCTCATCTGTGTATTTAATATATTGTTTTCCTTCTTTTTCTTCCAACATAGATTTTTCTATTCTAAACGGTATCCATTCATGTTCAACTTTATATGCGTCTGTATCAATTATTCCATAATTATTTTTTAGCTCCAGTATTCTTCCTCTAGGCATACTATTTCCACTCCTTTCCACATGGTATTCGGCTTTTAAACGCCACCTATTACAAACAGGAACACACTGTGTATCATTTTCAACTGCACTATACATACATTATAATTGTACCCTTTCAAAGACAATTTCTCAATCGGATTGTATACATAAAAATATCTTAAAAATAAAAAGCAGGTAGCCAGCACACAGCCGACTACCCACCCTCTCAAATTTACTCTACTGATTCCAACACTACCTCTGCAAATCCTTCATCGGTCATGCTCTGGAGCTTACCTAACACCTCCTTATCATAAAAACAGGAAAAAGCAGATAGATTGCTACCTGCTCTTTCCATAAAATCTTATAAACTTGCTTCCTGACTCTTGGTTTTTGGTTTCTCCGGTTCTTTCTTCTGCTGTTCCGATATCACTTTCATCTGTGACAGCTTTTCCTTGACGGACCCCCTTCTCTTTTCCTTATCCTTTCCGGTATCCAGTCCGGCACAGACCTTATCCAGCTTCGCTACCGCACCGTCAATCCGCTCCACCTGTTTCTTTAAGGCGGAGATATGCTTCTTTACAGGCATATTCAGTACCCTTGTAAGGGCAACGCCCTCTTTTTCGTCCGACACTTCCTTTGTGCCTTTTCCGGTTAAGAGCCTTCCCACGTTGGCTACACTGTTTCCGATCTACTTGAACTCGTCCCCGATACTGTCTATCTGGTTGGCAGTCTTTTCATAACTTGTAAGCACATCAACCATCTTCTCCCGGCATCCGGAAAGCACCGACTGCACACCGGAAATTCCTTTCTGAAGAACCTTGTTCATTTTCTCCCTTCCCTTTTCCTTAAAAGCAGTTACTGCCTGTGCTGCGGTGCCAATCAAATGGTCTTTGCTCTCCATTGCTGCTGCAATCATTTCAAAGGTCTTGCCCGCACCCACACAATGGGCAAGCAGTATTTAAGTATCTCCTCCAGTTTTCTTCATTCCGCACGACTTCTTTTGCTGTTTCTTCTGCCAGTGCGGAAATCAATTTATATTTTCTCATGGTAAGCCTCCATTCTTATTTGATTTTCTGCAACAAAAAAGGTGGCTATGGTTCGTTCATGAGCCATTGCCACCAGTGACGGTAAACTTTATTCATTTTTTCTGCTCCTTTCTTAAATTAAAAAGCGACGAAGTTCATTAACCTCGCCGCTTCAAAAAGACTTTCTTTATTTTTCTTTTCTTACCCCTTTAAATGGTGTATTACTTGATGTCTTTACATCCATAAATCTTCCAGTTTGTGAGTCACGTTTCGTCCACAATCCAGTTGATGGATTGTAAACTTGTGATCTGCCTTTAACAGCTCCTATTCTTGAATTATCTCCAATTGGTTTATTTGTTGCCATAATCACAACCTCCTATTTCATTCTAATTGTCTGTGTTTTTGTTCTGGTGGTTCCACCGCTACTAACAGAAGTCTTAATTCTGACACTTCTGTTTGAAACCGGTTTTTCAGACACTCTTGCTCTAACTGTCTTTCTCAGTTTCAAAACCATACCTTTCTCAGTTGGAAATATTATCTTGAAATAGAAGCTTATTTCAGCTATAATCTACTTGTGTTATCAAGATTCGGAATACCAACTGTGTATCCGATTAAGCGGTATTGCTCTGCAAAGCGATGCCGCCTTTTTATTCACAATTCATCTTTTAAATGAATAATGGATATCACTTCATTGTAGTTTGGAAATGCTATACTTTCTTCTACAACATCCCTCTCGTCAGCATTGCAAAACCAAATATACCCTGGCTCTTCAATTGTCTTTACTTGAAAAATTTGCATATCAAATAATTCATCAGCACCTGATAACTCACTTACTGTTTTCCTATTTACCAATAATGGAAAATCTTCCGTTGCGTTGAACCATTTTATACGTCGATCAATACTACAAACCACCATGCAGTCCTCAAATGCTAAATCTATACATCTGTTAAGTGCAGCTTGAAAAGAAACATCAAATATATTAGCTAATTCCGATACTGTCGTATAACATATTTTTCCAGAAAAATGATTTTTAAATTCTTTCATTGGCATTAAAAGTTCTGCTGCAAACAAATTTGCTTCTTTTTCTCTTGGTGCATAATCATTCTTAAAATCCATTTCTTTAATATCACATCCAAACATCAATTCTGAATGCCACGGAATATAAAAATGACCTAATTCATGTGCAATTGTAAATTTTTTTCTATTACTATTAAGAGACTCTTTAAGAACTATATAACTATTTCCATTTTCACATTCAAGATATGCATCAGCTTGTATAGGAGCTTCCACAATTTCAATTTCTAATTGCTTACATATACTATATACATTTGTAACTGTTTGAGGTGAAAAAAATTGTTTCATTTCATTCGCTAAAGCTTGAATTTTATTCATGAACATTTCTCTTCTTTCGAATTGCATCTAAGATTGCGCTATCTTTCTCATAATTTTGAGTAGATGTATTCCGAGCAGCAATTGCTTGGTCAGGTTGAATTAAACTCTCAAGATTTTTTCTTAGAAATCTCCATTCTCTTCCAAACTTTGTTCCCTTTAATCGCCCACTTTTAATCATGTTATAAACCGTTTGAGTAGAAACTCTTAATAAATCTGCTGTTTCTTCCACATTCAAGTAATCTGGTCTTTCATCTTCTGGTCTTTCTGCAAAACCTCTTGAGATATCTTCCATCATTTTCACTTCCTCTGCTCGTAAAGAAATTGCTCCACATTCCTCACATACAAACGCCCTTACTCCTTTTATTGCTAATTCATATTCCCCCCAGCCCGATGTGATTTCTATTTCTCGTTCTATCATATTTCCATGGCATTTATAACATATTTTATTCATTTATTTAATAAGCACAGCCTCTATAATTTATATAGAAGCTGTACACACCTCCTTTCAATTTAAGTCAAGTCCTACTTAATACGCTCTATTCCATCTCCTTTTTTCTTCCATTTTGTAAAATCTGTTTGGCAAACGGTTATAACTAAATGATCCATCGCCGTTACAGTTACAACAACATAAAAACTATTCTCATGACCATTATAAAAAACCATCCTTGGATCTTCATTATCATATCCACTTTGCTGTTCCACCAATACACCGTTTTTTATACAGTCTACAACTTGACCTTGTGATATTTTAAGTTTTCTCATTTTTTCATACGCATGATCAGAAAAGTACAAAAAACCTCTTTCATAAGCACTCCTGACAAACATTTCTTCTTTACTCATTCATTTCACACCCCTCCTTCACGAGTTTTGTTATTGTTATTTTATGATATCTTATAATATTTGTCAATACATTTTATAATTTATCATAAATTATTATAAAATCAAATGATATATTCTTCAAAATAACAGATGCAAAATCTCGCATATACTTTTAACGACATACCCACATGCTATTTTACACTTAATCCCCTTTTACCTAATAATCTAGTATTATACTACCTTCTTAAATAGATATGGGCATTACTGCCCATATCCCTCATTCAAACCGGACATGCGCTGTTAGCGCATACGACTTAATCTTATACAACAACTCAGAACTTCGTATTTATTGGATTTCTATTTTACATACGACACTTCTTCATATACGTATAAAAAGTATCTCTTTCTCCACCGTTATTAGCATTTTTTCAATACCATGAACACTCTATTTCTTGCATACTTCGGCTGCTTTGGTCTGCCCGACATCATCAGCCTTTCCGTTTCTGTCAGCAGCACGTTATTCTCAAAGACCGGATCAATGTAAGGCTCAATATCCTTTGCTGTCCCCCATCTTGCAGAACCGTACTCCATGCCATGCCGGAATTTCTTGGCGTTCTTGGCTTTGAAATACACTATAAGGCG
>ENA-OPWK01000333-OPWK01000333.1-human-gut-metagenome-genome-assembly--contig:-NODE-333-length-12367-cov-6.334633_pt1 | contig 12367 bp, 12 predicted proteins | sample MGYA00241509_ERZ502010 | MGnify/ENA primary metagenome ERZ502010 (study PRJEB25962, sample SAMEA2042014) | human gut metagenome | biome: human gut; feature: human-associated habitat; material: faeces... | reverse complement strand
TCTCAACCCGAGGGTCGGACGGTCTCTCCACCGTTCTAAAAATTACGCTCATACTTTTTTCATTTAGAGATTTAAATTCTATTCTTAATTCACTCGTTTCGTTGATCAACGATGCAAAGGTGAGGATAAAATCTTAAATGAGAAGAAGAAAAAAGCATGTCAACGACGGTTTTTCTGAGAAAAGTTATAAACACATATAAAACAATGACTTATACGTTCATTCATTTTCCTATTCTATTCACTGATACACCCAGCGCCAGATGCATAACGTAACTTAATTTTTCATCATCAGCAAAATTAACCAACGAAGGATAGCCTAATGAGAGTGAAAGAACTTCTATCACACGTACCCGTCCCATCAAAGATTCTTCGATATTTTGAAGGATATCCAGACTTGAACTACCGGAACAAAGAATACGCAGATTATCAAATTTATCAGTCAGCAGTTTCAACATAGTAGAAACTCCCTGTATAAACTGAAATTCATCAAGCAGTAGCAAGCCATTTAATACTGCATTCAGACAAATTTTCAGAATTTTCTCATTATAACTATTTCTTGCTATCATAACAGATTCTTTTCCTGTGAGAAATAGTATTTTTTTGCGCATTTCCCAAAAATCCATATGGAATTTCATTCAATTACCCCAAAAACATAGATGCTACTTTACACAAAAGCCGCTACCCGAAAATTCGGACAGCGGCCACACAAAAAATCCATTAATAAACTTTTCTATAGCTATCGGACTTAATCCCGTTTCTCTAGAAATTTACGTTTTTCTATAGCTTTAGTGTCATTCTACCAAACAACCGATAAGCTTCCGCAAGTTTTTCATCATAACGATTCTGAGCATAAGCAGGACCGTTATAACGTCTTGCAAATTCCGCCCAATTCTTGTTTTGCAATGCCGGAAGCATACCCGCTTGTTTAATGAAACGGGCAGAAAGCATCAGTTGTTTCAACCCACTTTCGCACATCGCATTCACAAAACTTTCCACACTCCTTTCACCACAAGCAGCATAGTTAAGTCCCATAACCTGGAACATTCCCCAACTGGCGGAAGCATCTGCCGCTTCATGATTAATTCTGCGTGCCTGTTCCAAACGCTCATATTCGCGGAGACCTCCTTTATAATGCCCTTTTTCCCATTTAGGATAAAGAATATTTTCATTGCCAGCCACAAGACTTTCGGGTGAGATTCCCCTTTTCTTCAATTGACTCCAAAAAATATGTCCTTCAAAAAGGATAGCTGGTTTTCCCGGAGCAAAGAAACCGCCTTTACCACCGGTTTCTACCCTCTGCACAGCTTTCAACGCAGCCAATTCACAATCCAACAACCGAGCTACAAGGACAAAATCCTCTTCGGCAACTGTTCACCCGCTTCATGGCCAATAAACAGTAATGCCTCCCAACTGCGATAACCTACTATACCATCGGCATCCAATTGGTGCTTCTTCTGGAAATCAATGACGGCATCTTTCACTTCCTTCGTAAATACCCGGCTTTCTGCCACCAAATAACCTCCCCGAACTAATGCTTGACAAAGGAAGACAACTTCGTCACCTTCATAACCTAACTTGATTGTTTTCATAGCACACTATTTTATGTTTCATCTTTCTACAAAACTACTATTCTTTTTCATTAAGAACAACAAATTCACAACTTATTATTACCAAAACAGCCGGAACCACTCCTTGTATAGAGCAATCCCGGCTGCTGCCAAAAAAAAAAAACCCCCGCCGTTACCTGTCACTTCATTTATCTTCTTTTAAATATTTTTCTTACGAACAATTGATGGTGCACCAAGCTCCTCCCTTTCCAGCACTTCCACCCACCCACTTTGTTCCAGTTCAAACAAAGCAGGATATACCCGCAACTTATCTGCACCGGAATACAGGATGATATCATCTACCGAAACTCCATTGGGAAAAGATATAATATAATCAACGATTTTCTGTGTATCAATAATTTTATAATTCACACTCATTGTCATTCTTCCATTTTACTTTTGATATACAACTTTTCCACAAATCGCATATCATGCGTCATCATAATCTTCACCAATTCAGCAAAAGATGTTTTTGTTGGATTCCAGCCTAATAAAGTCTTCGCTTTTGTTGGATCTCCCAATAACTGCTCTACCTCACAAGGACGAAAATATTTAGGATCAACTTCAACCAATACTCTACCTGTCCTCATATCAATCCCCTTTTCCTCTACTCCTTCATTTTCCCAACGAAGTTCAATACCAACTTCTCTAAAAGCCAATGTAGCAAACTCACGAACCGTATGCATCTCACCAGTAGCTATTACAAAATCTTCCGGAACTTCATGTTGAAGAATTAACCACATACATTCTACATAGTCTTTTGCATATCCCCAATCACGACGAGCATCTAAATTTCCCAAATATAACTTATCTTGCAAACCTTGGGCTATGCGTGAAGCTGCAATCGTAATCTTTCGTGTTACGAAAGTTTCCCCTCTTCTCTCACTCTCATGATTAAACAAAATACCATTTACAGCAAACATTCCATAACTCTCCCGATAATTCTTAGTTATCCAAAAACCATACTGTTTAGCCACGCCATACGGACTACGTGGATAAAAAGGGGTAGTTTCTTTTTGGGGTACTTCTTGTACTTTACCAAACAATTCTGAAGTGGAAGCTTGATAAATTCTCGTTTTATTTTCCAAACCCAGAATACGTACTGCCTCCAACATACGAAGCGTACCTACTGCATCTGCTTCCGCAGTATATTCAGGCACATCGAAACTTACCTTTACATGGCTTTGAGCAGCAAGATTATATATTTCGTCCGGTTGTACTAACTGAATAATCCGAATCAGCGAACTACTGTCGGTCATGTCTCCGTAATGGAGATTTATCAAACGGTTTTGTTTCATATCACGCACCCATTCATCCAAATAAAGATGCTCAATACGTGCTGTATTGAATGAAGAAGAACGGCGGAGAATACCATGAACCTCATATCCCTTCTCAACTAAGAATTCAGCAAGGAACGAACCATCTTGCCCAGTAATACCAGTAATTAATGCTTTTTTTCTCATGCAGTCTATACACTTTTTAAATTAAAATACAATTAGTTTGATTGTTTTACAGATTGGCAGTCTTTAGCCCTAACTTATACCGAAGCAAACTTACTACTTTTGGAAACAGACGATATATAGGATATGCCCATGATACCTGAATATCATTTTTACGAAAAGCTCGAATTATATTTCTATTTCCTCTTATAATATTGGCTATATTCCTCGTACTTTCTCCCCCCATGCGCATTTTCACCATATATCTATCCAAATATTTTGTTCTGATACGATTTTTCTCAATAAAACGCAACATAAGTTCAAAATCTGCCGACACATCAAACGATATATCAAACCCTCCATACTTTTCATAAACTTCCCGACGAACGTAAAAAGTTGGATGGGCAGGATGCCAACCTTTCTTAAAAGAAGAATAAGTACTACCCTTCCATGCACGAACTATACAATGCACGTCATCAGACTTAACAAAATATAAATTGCCAAAAAGCGCATCTGTATTTTCATCAAAAGCCAAAGCTATATCCCTCAAAACATTGGAATCATAAAATAAATCATCAGAATTTAAGATACCAATAACATCTCCTGTAGCTATCTTAATACCTTTATTCATAGCATCATAAAGTCCTTTATCGGGTTCTGACACCCATTTCATACGTCCATTAAAACTTGATTCAGCACTTTTTATAATAGCCGTAGTACCATCCTTTGAACAACCATCTACTATTATATACTCTATATCAGAGAAACCCTGCGACAACACACTTTCAATTGTATTGGAAAGTGTATTCTCACTATTATACGAAACAGTTATTATAGATATTTTCATCTCAATTTTTTGATAATAAAAAAGCATTTTTTAGCACGCCAGGTATTCTAGCTGCAAACAGTAAAAAGCTATATCTAAACGGATGTTTTAAATAGGTAATAATATATTCACTTATTAACCAAAATGAATCCGATACTATTTTTAATATTTTAATTCTTTTTCTTGATGCAGATCCCACACGTTCCCTTACATAATAAATAGCATCATCAGAAGAAAATTTTATACTTAAAAAATTATCTGTTATAGAAGTAATAAACAAAGCATCCTCACCATTTTTAAAACGGCAATCAAATCTATGATTAGAAATAATCTCTCTATGAATCATCTTTGCCCATGGAACAGATAAAAAAGCTCGACATTTAAAAAAAGAAGTATTATCATATTTTTGCTTACGACGTAATAATTTGCATATAAAGAAATTTTCTTTTCGTTCCAAGACAGATTTTTCAAAGCTATAAACATTACTCACCCCTACTATTTCTCTACTAGAGATTTCAAGCAAACTTTCCAAATATGTTGGAGAAATCATATCATCATCGTCAATAAAACAAATGAAGTTACCCTTAGAGTCTTCAATACCCTTATTTCTTGCATTAGAAACACCACTCTTTTCTTCATACAACAAACGAATAGTAGGATATGATGATATTAATCCCGTGATTTCAGAATGAAAAGGTTCTTTGGGACCATTGAGTACAATAATGACTTCAAATTTTTCCTTTTCCAAAGTCTGATTCATTACAGAAAACAAGCACTCCTTCAAATAATCTTTAGGACAATAAGAAGGTATAATTATAGAAACTTCTAGCACTGACAAAATAACAAATTATTAGTACAAGAGAAATATTGTATTACGTAAGCACTCAATTTAGGGCATACCCCTTTGTAAGGGCACTTTTCAGTGCCCTAAACCGAGTTTTGTTAATTAATTAGTTTTGAATTTAACATTGGCTGGTAGCCAAAGTGATTTTGTCAGGAACCATATTAACATAATCCCTGCACCCGTTAAAGATATTTTTGAAAAAAGTTCCGATGAAGTTCCAGATAGAACTGCCATGAAGCTTTACCGTTCCTATTACACTGTGATAAGTTGCAGCCATCTCAGCACCGGCATCACTGCCATAATGAAGTGAATTATTACGCTGAGTAGTCAGCTTTCGAATAGTTCGCTCAGCAAGATTATTGTCTATCGGCAGTTCACCATCATCCAAGTAAGCAAATATCTCTTTCCAGAACCGATTCAGATAATTAAGAGCTTCTGTATAATACTGACTTCTAAATGCTGAATCCTTTGACAGTTCACTGTCCAACAGGCTGCGCAATTCTATCAGCAGGTCCTTCGTTTCCAGGCTTTGCCTTTCTCGCAACCTTTCTTTTGGAGTTAATCCGGCATCATCACATTCACGCTCTCTCATAAAGAATCCCTTTAATAAATTGGAAAAACGTTCAGCTGTCGGTTCACCACCTTGATTGGAAGCCTTGACGAACTTGTTCTTTGCATGGGACATGCAAACTTGATGCACGGTATCTTTAAACTGGGCTGACTTCAACTCATCACCGATAAATACATAAGCATTGTAGCCGTCAGACATGATACTCTTCAATTCCGCATCACCCAAAAAGTCTGTAAGTACCTCACGACCGCGAGAGCCATTCTCATAGAAGAAAACAGCTGTTTTCTGAGCCTTGTTGACCAGCACCCAAATATAACACTTCTTATAGTGGTCATATTTACGCACCTTACACCAGGTCTCATCGCAGTTCACTATCGAGTCCTTTTCCAAGGCGATGGACTTCAATACACAAACCAACTCGTCCAGGTATTTCTTGCCCTTCTTAAGCCAATTACGCAATGTGTTTCTAGAAATGCTCATTCCCATATCTGTCAGCCATTGGTGAAGGAGACCAAAGGTCACATTCTTTACATAAACTTCATAGGCAATAGCCTGTAGAAATTCAGGAGTAGCTTTGGTACCCTCGAATTTAGTTATCACCTCCGGATGGCCTTCAGAGGGGAAATAACCCCACTTCGGCTTTTTGCCCGGCTCTGCGTAATGAACCATCTCAAAACATTCTTCCGCAAGGAAAGTACGGAAACTGAATACCCGTACCATCCTTCTTTCGATGATACGACCGGGAACCTTTGTCAAATCAGAAGGATGCCCTATCGCTTCTCCGGATACTCCCATCGTTTTATAACCGTCAGGACGATTCGATAAATCGCGATCTTTACCGGAAGACTCTCTTACCTCTTGGGGCTGATCATGACCGATCGAGTCCGTACGAAGCGTATCATCGGTACCATCATAATCATCTTTCTCCTTTTTACGGTCAGAATCACTCTTTTTAGCTTTAGAGTGTATCTTTTGACGTCTATCACCAAAACGGTCCTGATTTGCAAAATCAAGTCTTTCTTGAAGCGACTTGACCTTACGTTCAGCCGATTTGCGAAGCTTATGTTCTTCAGATAGCCGATTCTCCAAACCTGCATGTTGCGATTGCAGGGCTGACATCTGATCCTCAAGCCACTTCATCTTAGCCATAAAATCTTCCAAGACAAGCTTCATGGCATCACTTGTCAGCCTGAGTTCCTGATTCTGCCCGGCAAGGTATTGAATGTATCGGTCTTTTTGATCGGCTGCCATATCTTCACTATAATTTATTGGGGTTCGTGAGTAGGTTTCCCTACTCAACAACTCCCGTTTTGTTGTAATTATATCTTGCAGATCGATCATACTTAAACCTTTGATTTACAGCATTAAAGATAGCGAAATAATCACAAAACAGCAAGAAGATGAATAAATTAATTATCTGATTTTTAATATTTTAACTACAGGACTTTCAAGAATCAGAACCACATCTTTCCAGTCAATACGATAGACAATATCCGCTCCATTACGCTCTACTTTCATGAACTGATAGCCTGCGACAAACTTCTTTTCGAACAGACTGTATGAACGATTATCGAATGAAAACATACGAACTATTCTTCGATTGCGAGACATGACAATAAAGACATCTCCAGCACTTGGCTCCCGGTGAAGTCGCTCACGAATGATAGACAACACACGGCTGTGCTTACAACGCATGTCGGTAAAGGCGCGGACATAATAAAAATGATTGAGACCGGTAACACTCAGCATAAACCCTCCAGATTCTCTACCATCCGAACTAAATCCTGGTAGCTTAGATTCTTTTGGGATAAATGTAATCCATTGTTTATACGAAGGTCAATCCAAATACGGACAGGATTGTCATTACTGATTTTTGATACAGTTTGAGGCTGATCACTAGTCTTGGATTTTTCTGCATGGTTTATCTCAGGAACGCCATCAATCTGAACTTCAAATACTTTTTTGCGAGTATCCTTGAACCATTTCTGAAAGATGTTATAAGGAACCTTGTGCTTAACACAAAACGATTGGAGAGATTCTCCATGAGGCAAAGCCTCAGTCTGGTACTGAAAGTAAAACCTTTCAAGATCTTCACTGCTATACATTATTCTATAAATTGGGTTGCCAGCGAAGATAGAACTTTCAATTAATAGCCATTTTTTGACTGCTTACTCACTATCATACAACAGCTAATATGCTTTAAACAAACCCCAAAGCGTCAATACACAATAAAAAGATTATTAATATTACAACACTCAATATAAATCATATTGATAATCAAAATCTAATACACTATCTTTTAATGACTTCCTTTGCATATCCTTTTCAGAAAGAATCGCCTTTTCCATTGAAACTTTCCAATTAATCCCCAAATCAGGATCAAAAAGTTGAATGCCACCTTCACTCTGCGGAGCATAAAACTCATCACATTTATACTGAAAGATAGCCTCAGTACTTAATACAGCAAAACCATGAGCAAAGCCTTTGGGAATAAAAAGCTGTCGATAGTTATTTTCACTCAATTCTACTGCTACATGTTTTCCAAAGGTAGGCGACCCTTTCCTTATATCAACAGCAACATCTAACACACAACCCTTTACACAGCGTACCAACTTGCTCTGAGTATAAGGAATCTTTTGATAATGCAAACCTCTCATTACACCATAAGAGGATTTACTTTCATTGTCTTGTACAAAACGTATAGGTCGTACTTTTTCATCGAATTCTTTCTGTGAGAAAGATTCAAAAAAATAGCCACGACTATCAGAAAAGATACAAGGTTCAATAATAACTACACCTTCTAATATTGTAGGAATAATATTCATTCTCAATTATAGATTACATAATAATTAAAATGTATCGAAATTATATATGATTATATAAACATCTTTTGTACTATCTGAACAAAAGGATAAGTTGTTATTATCATACTTACATTAGCATAATAATCAGTTCAAAGAATACTTAATATCATGCATTAAAAACTAGGGAAAGTGAAGGAAAACACTAAGTTGATTTATATTTAAATATAAGAATCTTCGCATAGATCCATATTAAGAAATAGCGCTACCTTTCACTCCCCTAGCCTAATGCCATTCATTTCACTTTGCTTCAAACTGATCCTATCACTCTGCTTCTTTTCTTTAAATCAATAAAAAAGGTCCTCCCAAACAATATCCAACTGACACAACCTAATCCCGTCAGAAACACAATTCCTATAAGCATTAGAGCCTTACGAGGTTTTGAAGGTTTTATTGGAATAGTGGATGGTTCAATAATAGTATATACAGGAGTAATTTCCTGTACTTTAGCCTCTGCCATTTGTAATTGCTGTGCTACAGAGGTATAAACCTGATATGCCAAACGCATCTCATTTTCCAACCTTTCTTGCTCAGCCCGATAACTCAACAAAATAATATTCTTGTTAGCATCAGCAAACTTGGCATAGTTTTCCTGAGCTTTCTCATACTCTTTCTTTTTTCTTTCAAAAAGCTTCTCTTGGAACAGATAATCTTGACGGGCCTTATTCGTTCGATATTCCGTTATATAATCCTGCAACCTACGCACCACAGTATCAGTAAGACAAGCAGAAACACGCGCATCCTGCATTGTCACAGACAAAGTAGTAACACCCGTCTTCTTATCAACAGAAACATTTATACGCTCACTCAGCTCTTTCGCAGTATCAGCTTCTTCTTTCGTTAAATGAAAAGGATCAAGAGCTGTATCCCCCTCCTCATCGGTGAATAATGAAGCAACCCAACCCAAAGATTTAATTGGAATAGAAATCAGAAACGACCACCACGGCATACGCTGATGTTCATTCAAATAAGAATAAAGTGTAGTATCAACCTCTTCATCCAAATCCTTAACTCGAACATTAAAAAGTCCCGTAATAAAAGGAGTAGAACTTACAATATCAGGATACAAATCAGGATATATTGCATCTGCACCAGATGTAGCATTAAGATTAAGCCCCGCCATGGCAGCCAATGACGAAAGTCCACCCGCACCTTTATTATCCGACAATTCCGGTGCAATCATAGCACTTGCCGTATACTCCCGGGGAATACTAAATACAATTACCAAGCCTATCAGCACAGCATATCCACAGAACTTTAGTATAAACTTACGTTCCCTCCAGACCTTTAATGCAAGCTCAAGCAAATTTATTTCTTCTTCTTGAGAAGAAGAGCTTTTTTGAAGTTCCTCATTCATAAATCATTCCTATTTAAAAGCATTTACCAAAGTAGCCACCATAGCTGCCATCGTAGCAGTAGTGGAACTGATACCCAATATTTCCGCAAACTTCATATGCTGTTTCTCAGCTTTACTAGGCACTACTATTTCACAACCCGGCTGTATCAGTTGACTATCACCACGTTTTACACGCGCTACAGTACCATTCAGATAAATAATATAAGCCTTCTTCTTCTTTGCCATATTACCATAACCACCTGCCATATTGATATAATGTTTCAACTTCGCACCTTTCTCCCAAGCCACCGTATTCGGATACATAACCGAACCGCTGATCTTCACTGTATTGACAAACTCAGGAATATAGATCACATCACCTTCACGCAAAACAACATCATAGTCGCTACCCGGATTAGCCAAAGCCTTCTCCATATCTATACCGACCGTATATGTTTCTGTTATAGCCAACTTAGCAACAGATATACTGTCTTTACCCTCACCATTACGAGCCATACGCAAAGCATCCCTCTCACGGCGACGCTCTTCATCATTCATTCTGCGAATAAGGCGACCGCCTTTTATGTAAGCATCCGGAGTTATACCACCCGCACGTTTTATCAAATCACTCAAACGCTCGTTCTTCTTCAAAAGCGCATAACTTCCACTAAACAACACTTCTCCAGAAACAGAAACTGTACGCTGTACCTTATAAGCCGGACTCCTGCGAACCTGGACCATATCAAACGGCTGTAAATAGAAATCCGCATCCCCTATCACCAAACCGTCTTTTATATCAAAAGCAAACGTTTCTGCCAATTTACTACTGTAAGCAGTACTCTTAGGATTTTTGATACGGCGTGTCACACTCACTCGCGTAGTAGCCGCTGCCTCACGCAAACCGCCAGCCTGAACAACCAAATCCTCTATAGTCATCTTGTCCGAATACAGGAAAGTTCCCGGATTTAGAACTTCACCATGTATTGATACGGTCTCTTCCTCCTTCAAATCATTCACACTGGGGATATAAAGATGGTCATCCTTTTGCAAAGGAATATCTGCAACGGTACCATTGAGTAAACCATTCAAATCAATAGCTATAATTTCATGAGAAAGATCCTCATGTTCACGATCCAATAATACACGATTCAAAAAGGCATCGCCACGAAGCCCTTCAGCTTTCTTGATCAACTGTTTCACCGTGTTTACCTCTCCATCCAACTGATATAGTCCCGAACGGTAAACCGCACCGCTAATCTCAACTTTGTTTTCAAAACGGTCGAGTACGGCATCAACGGTTACAAGATCACCGTCATCCAGACGGAATACGGAATAATCCATTTCATCTACATTGAAAACCTGATGCTCACGTCCGCTCTTACGGATAAGACGAACGGCTTTCTTGTAGGAATCTCCAGTAAAACCACCGGCGTATTCCAGCAAATTAGCGACAGTTTCCGTAGGCTTCATTTCGTAATACATTGGACGCTTCACCTTTCCCACGATCTCCACCAGAGATTCATAAGGATTCACAATGATAACGTCGCCTTCTTGCAAGCGTATATCGTCATTCATCTTACCCTTCATGATAAACTCATAGACATCAAGATTTTCTATAGTCTTTCCATTACGCACCAACTTAATGCCACGCAAACTACCGATTTTATTAACGCCACCCGCACGGTACAATGCATGAAAAACCGTAGAAAAAGCAGAAAGAGAATAAGTACCCGGAACGGAAACCTCACCCATGATGTTTACCTGGATAGTACGTGTGTCTCCAAGCGTTAACCGAATCTGAGAGTTAGGCTCATTGCCACCTATACCCGAATAAATCTTAGAAAATTCACGTTGCAGATATTGGTTGGCTTCCTTCACCGTCATTCCATTCAAGTGAACCGGTCCCAAATCCTTAACCTGAATATCACCTTCAGGACTAATCGTCTGGCGGATTGTATTTTCCGAAGCACCCCAAATATCTATAATCACTTCATCACCGGGGCCCAAACGATAACTTATCGGAGTGGCAAGATTAGCGCTGGGTTCAAAGCTTAAATTGGTATTTCTGAATAAATTGTGACCGAAAATCTGCCTGGCAGACATTTCCAAATGAGCTTTGCTATCCTGCTTTTCATCAATAACAGCCTTCTGGTCTTCCAACTCTGCAGCTTCATAAGATGAATCCAAAGCCACGGCACGTTTGCGCATCTGGTTGGGCTTATTACCTGTACCTTCAGCAGTGCTGTTGGTAGCCTCATACCTGGACTTAATCCGCAATACCTGCTCCTGGGTTACACCACGGCGAAGCAGTTCGGTAGTCATTTGCTTCTGGGATTTTCCTGCTGCTTGTGCATTCTTTACATACTCAACAACCTGTTCATCAGACATGCGTTGGGCATGAACAAAACCGGATAAAGTAAAAAGACAAATGATAAATAATAATAATCGACGCATAGTTTATATATAAAGATAATTATTCTTCATGATGATTTTCTCATTCATCAATATATTCCCAGGGATAAGGATTATCCACCACATTCCGGAACTCGGCGATAGCTTCCTGTTGATCGGGAGTTAGTGATGTGGAATTCCAGGAAGCAATGATGGCACGAGCTTCATCAGCCAAAGGATCGTCAAAGACCTCACCATAGCAGGCTGTGAGTAAACGGAGTTTCAACAAGGAAGCGGGAAGCAAATCGAGGATATCCCAGCAACGATTTAAAACTTCCTGAACATGTATTTGCTTTTCACCATGATCCACAAATGAGGCGTTGTAGCCCATCAGAAGAGCCAGACAAACATTAGCCTGTTCTTCCACAGTGGAACCTTTGACACCGGAATTATACAAAGCCGTAGTCAGGCGGTAAACTTCACCGTTAAAGC
>ENA-OPWK01000331-OPWK01000331.1-human-gut-metagenome-genome-assembly--contig:-NODE-331-length-12446-cov-5.256961_pt1 | contig 12446 bp, 11 predicted proteins | sample MGYA00241509_ERZ502010 | MGnify/ENA primary metagenome ERZ502010 (study PRJEB25962, sample SAMEA2042014) | human gut metagenome | biome: human gut; feature: human-associated habitat; material: faeces... | reverse complement strand
GGCAGTCGGGATCGCAATTCTTTCGGTAACTGTGGCGAACAGTGATAATTTCCGTCTCCAGCGAGTGATCTCGTGGCTGAATCCGGAAGCTACGGCCGATACGGGAAGTTTTCAGGTCATGCAGGGACTTTATGCGATCGGAAGCGGAGGACTGTTCGGAAAAGGACTGGGAAACAGTACGCAGAAATTGGGCGTGATTCCCGAAGCGCAAAATGACATGATCCTTGTCGTTATTTGTGAGGAGCTTGGCGTATTTGGCGCGGTCGTTATTTTGGTTCTGTTTGCACTGTTGTTATACAGACTGATCTTTATTGCGAAAAATGCGCCCGATCTTTTCGGTTCGCTGATCGCGACTGGGATATTTGCGCATATCGCATTACAGGTTATTTTGAACATTGCCGTCGTGACGGGACTTCTTCCGACAACGGGCATTACGTTGCCTTTTATCAGTTACGGCGGAACTGCGATCGTATTTTTGATGGCAGAAATGGGAATTGCGCTTGGAATTTCACGGAAAATAAGATTAGAATAGAAAAAGCTTCCTTTCTTATGAGATGTGTGATATATTTATATGTGGTATTAAAAACTACATACAATAGAAGCGTAAAATATATTTTGCGTTTCAGGAGGAAGTGTTATGGATTATAAAATTGTTTTGGATAGTTGCGGAGAATTGACATATAAGATGAAAGAGAGCGGGATTTACCATACGGCGGTTTTGAGTATGCTCGTTGACGGAGATACGATCTTGGATGATGAAAGTTTTGACCGGAAAGATTTTCTGAAAAGAGTAGCGGTGAGTCCGGAATGTCCGAAGTCTTCCTGTCCTTCGCCGGATGCATATATGGAACTTTACGGCGGAGCGGAGAAGAGGGTTTATGTGGTGACCTTGTCGGCGGAATTGAGCGGATCGTATAATAGCGCTCAGCTTGGAAAAGAGCTGTGGAAGGAAGAAAACGAAGACGGGGATAAACAAATCTATGTATTTAATTCGCGTTCGGCATCGGTAGGTGAAAGTTTGATCGCATTGAAAATACAAGAGTGTGAAGAAAAAGGGTATTCTTTTGAAGAAGTGATAGAGCATGTGGAAGCATATATCGAAGAACAGCACACATATTTTGTTCTTGAGAATCTGGATACACTTCGGAAGAACGGAAGGCTTACAGGAATTAAGTCGTTGATGGCAAGCGCTCTTAATATCAAACCGGTGATGGGGTCAACTCCGGAGGGAACGATTTGTCAGCTTGGTCAGGCGAGAGGAGTTAAGAAAGCGATTGCGAAGATGGCAGAGCATATTGTGGCAGATGGCAAAAATACAGAGAATAAAGTGTTGGCGATCGCTCACTGCAACTGCCCGGAAAGAGCAAGAGAGATAGAGCGTATGATCCTCGATAAGATAAAAGTAAAAGACAGTTTTATAGTAGAGACAGGCGGAATCAGCACAATGTATGCAAATGACGGTGGAATAATAGTTGTACTGTAGAAGTGTTTGTGATAAAATGTTCTCATGTGCAGTATCTTATCTGAAAGGAGTAATACGGGATGAGTCAGGAAAAGGTTGACCGTTATAAACAGGAAAAAGTAAACAGAAAACAGATCATGCGTAAGCAGAAGCTGATGAATAATATGCGTAAAGGGGTGCTTGTGGTGGTAGCTCTGGCATTGATCGGATGGCTTGGTTATTCTGCTTATGATATCTATGAGTCGGGAAAAGAAAGAACTGTCTCAGAGGTGAATTATGACGCTGTATCTGATTATTTGAACGGACTGAATGCAGAAGGTTCTGCTGAGTAAATGGTGTGGTGTGGGGAGTGAGCGCCGAATTTGAAGAGCGCACACCCTTGCACCCAAATTTTTTTTTAAAACTTTAAAATGAATAAATTTATTAAAAACACAACATGTAGGGTATTTGAAACATCAATGCCATACATGTTCTTTTTTTTGCGAAAAATCCTGTTTTTTGATTCGTTTTTAGCCGAAGAAAGGACACAAAAAAATCTCAAAAAAGGGTTGAAAAAGGGGGAGTGGTGGTTTAGAATGGAGTCAAGTGGTAAAGAGTGGAGGCTAGTGGAGTAAAGTAGGGGCGATGTGGAGCTCACATTAAGAGAAAGGATTCCAGATGTTATTAGGAGAGTTTAACCATAGTATTGATGAAAAGGGAAGACTCATCATTCCGGCAAAACTGCGGGATGATCTTGGTGACAGTTTCGTTATTTGTAACGGACTGGAAGGCTGCCTCTTTGTTTACTCTCAGGAAGAATGGAATAAATTCGTTGCTGAACTTGAAACTTTGCCACGCATGAGTAAGGATGCCAGAATTTTCAAGCGATATTTTTTCGGAAGCGCTTCGGAGGGCAGTTTCGACAAGCAGGGGAGAGTTCTTGTCCCGCCGTCGCTCCGCAAAGCAGCCGGATTAGAAAAAGATGTAGTCTTAGTGGGAGTTCAGGATCGCATCGAGATATGGGATAAGGCTCTTTGGGAGGAACGCAGTCAGATCAGCGAGGAAGATCTGGACGCGATTGCAGAGCGTATGGAATCCATAGGAATTCGTATTTGATAAGGAGAAGACAATGGCATTTGAACATGTGTCTGTTCTACTGAACGAAACAGTAGACGGGTTGAACGTCAAACCGGATGGGGTTTATGTAGACGCTACGCTTGGCGGAGGCGGACATGCCTATGAAGTGTGCAGAAGGCTTGGCAGTAAGGGGAGATTTATAGGAATAGATCAGGATGCCGATGCGATTAAAGCAGCGGGAGAACGCCTGAAAGGCTTCGGGGAGAAGGTTACGATAATTCGGAGCAATTATCGTGATATGAAGCCGCAGCTCCGGAATATAGGTGTTGACAAAGTAGATGGTATTGTGATCGATCTGGGAGTTTCATCATACCAGCTTGATACCGCCGAACGTGGATTTTCTTATCGGGTGGATGCGCCGCTTGATATGAGAATGGATCAGAGACAGAAAATGACGGCGAGAGACATTGTCAACGAATACAGTGAGTCGGAACTTTACCGTGTGATCCGCGACTATGGGGAAGATAAATTTGCTAAGAATATTGCAAAGCATATTGTGGCGGAGCGTAGGAAAAATCCGATTGAAACAACGGGACAACTGAATGAAATCATCAGTCATGCGATACCGATGAAGTTTCGTAAGACGTCAGGTCATCCGTCGAAAAGGACATTTCAGGCGATTCGGATCGAGTTGAATCACGAACTGGATGTTTTGAGGGAGTCGTTGGATGACATGATCGAGATGCTGAATCCGGGTGGAAGGATATGCATTATTACATTTCATTCGTTAGAAGACCGCATTGTGAAAAGTGCATTTAGGAAAAACGAAGATCCATGCACTTGTCCGAGTCATTTTCCTGTATGTGTCTGTGGAAAGATTTCAAAAGGGAAAGTGATCACGAGAAAACCGATTTTGCCGTCGGAGGCAGAAACGGAATCAAACAGCCGTTCAAAAAGTGCGAAACTTAGAATATTTGAACGGGCATAAATTGGGAGTGTATCATATAGAAACGAATTTCCGAGGGGAGGGGAGAACCCTTAGGAAAATACAAAAAAGGAAGGGGCATTTGTCATGGCAGCAAACTATCGTACATCCAAATACAGAACGACAAGTCTAAGTGAAAGAGACAAAAGTGGATTTTATGTATATGGAAATACTGTACGTCAGGCAGAAACTCTTCCGAGAAAAACGAAGAGTCCGTATTCGCAGCAGAGGGAGCAGACGAAACGGACAAGCAGCCGGGTTGTTAAGAACCGAAACCGCGCGATGAGTATTAGTCCGGCTTATGCTGTATTTCTTACGGCAGCGGCAGTCTGTGCGGTATTGATTTGCGTTTTATACTTAAATCTTCAGTCGGAGGTCGTAAGCAGATCGGAAAATGTTACGGCAATGCAGGAACAACTTGCAGATCTGACGGAGGCAAATAATACTGCATATAATTCGGCGGCAGACTCGGTGAATCTCGAGACGGTGCGGGACAGAGCGATGAATGAAATGGGGATGGTTTATGCTGCTCAGGGAACAATCGTAGAATACGATAGTCCGGAAGGGGATTATGTAAAGCAGTATAACGATATTCCGGAAAGCGGTGTGCTCGCAAAGTCCGGCGATGTATTAAAGTAAGGAAAAAATTATGGCTGGAAAGAAAAGAAAAAAGAGTAGATTTGAATTTTTGACAAGAAAATTCCCGCTCAGAATGCAACGGAAGCTGGTAATGCTATTTATGGCAGTAGTACTGGCTTTTGTTGTTCTTATAGGAAGAATAACCTATATAAATGTAACGAAGGGAAGCAAATATACAAAAGTAGTTTTAGATCAGCAAAACTATGACAGCAGGGTGATCGCTTTTAAAAGGGGCGATATTGTCGATCGTAACGGAACAAAGATGGCGACAAGTGAACGCGTATATAACGTGATCCTTGACGTGGCGGTTATGATGGACAAAAAGGAGTATATCGAACCGACAAAGGAAGTATTGAAAGAATGTTTCGATGTAGAGGGGGACGTTGTTGATAAATTGATCGAAGAGTCTCCGGACAGTCGTTATGAAGTGCTTGTGTCAGATGTGGATTATGCGACTGCTCAGAAGTTTAAGAAGATTGATGAAGATGATAAAAAATATCCGAATGTGAAAGGAATCTGGCTGGAAGAAGACTATTTGAGGAGTTATCCATACGGTTCTATGGCGAGTGATGTGCTTGGATTTGTATATGGAGGAAATCAAGGGGCGCTTGGAATCGAAAGCGCGTATAATTCAATTCTCAACGGAACGGATGGAAGAGAGTATGGGTATTTTGACTCCGATTCTTCGGTAGAGCGTACTGTCAAACCTGCGAAGAACGGAAATACGGTCGTGTCTACCATTGATGTGACATTGCAAAATATTGTGGAAAAATGCATTTTAGAGTTTAACAGTGCGCATGCCGCAGATGGAAATCCCGGCAGTAAAAACACAGCCGTTATCATTATGAATCCGAACACAGGAGAAATACTGGCGGAAGCATCGTACCCTAATTTTGATTTGAATGATCCGAGAAATCTATCTTTGCTTTATACAAAAGAGCAGTGGGATGCGATGAGTGAAGAAGATCAGGTCGAAGCGATGAATGATCTTTGGAGAAATTTCTGCGTAAGTGACGCTTATGAGCCGGGGTCTACCGCGAAACCGTTTACTGTGGCGGCCGGCTTGGAAACAGGAACATTGACCGGAAACGAAAGCTATTACTGCGGAGGCTCTAAAGACGTTCTCGGAACGAAGATCAGTTGTCACTATAAGTCCGGACACGGACAGGAAACGATACAGGATGCCATTGCAAATTCATGTAATGTAGCTCTCATGGATATGGCAGCGGTGATCGGTCCGGAAAATTTTACAAAATATCAGCATATTTTTGGTTTTGGAGAGTATACAGGGATTGATCTTCCGGGAGAGGCGGAAACGTCAGGATTGCTTTATACGGCGGATACGATGGGAGAGATCGATCTGGCTACCAATTCATTCGGACAGAATTTTAATGTAACGATGACACAGATGGTTTCTGCATTTTCTTCTCTTGTGAACGGAGGATATTATTATGAACCCCATGTTGTAAAACAGATTCAGGATGAAGACGGCAATGTAATAGAGACGAAAGATCCGGTTCTTTTGAGAAAGACAGTGTCTTCCGAAACGTCTAAGATGTTGAGACAGTATTTGAAAGCGACGATGGATTACGGAACAGGAACGAGGGCAAAAGTGGAAGGGTATGATATCGGCGCTAAAACGGGAACAGCGGAAAAACTTCCGAGGGGAAACGGAAAGTATCTGTTATCTTATATCGGTTATGCGCCGCAGAACAATCCGGAAGTCGTAGTTTATGTTGTGATCGATGAGCCTAATACGGCTGTACAGGATGACAGCTCCCTTGTTCTGGAATTAAGTCAGAAAATCATGTCTGAGGCATTCCCGTATCTTGGCATTACGACTATTGCACAAAGCGGGCAAAACGCTCAGGCGCAAGGTCAGAATTTCGGCAATACAGAATATACGGATTATGATGAAAATTATGAGGATACATACGGAAATGCAGACGGATCGTATGTGGATGAAAACTATACACCTGATTTAGATGATTGGGCGTCGTCTGACGTTTCAGAGTAGAGGAATAACCCTGCAGAAGATATAATAAACTGTAAAAATATCTTCTGTGGGGATTTTTTGTTATGAGAAACAAAATAGAGGAAAGAATAAAAAATAAAACTTATAATAAGAGAAAAGTACTTGTCGTTTTTTTATGTGCGGCTTTCGTGCTTTTTTGTCTGATAGGCAGACTTGTTTATCTTATGATATTTGATGCGGAGTATTATCAGAACATGGCGGAGGAACTGCATGAAAGGGAGAGGGAGATCAAAGCGGCCAGAGGGGAGATCGTAGACAGAAACGGAGTTGTTCTTGCGACAAACAGGACGGTGTGTACGATTTCGGTTATTCACAGTCAGATAAAAGATCCGCAGCAGACGGCAGACATGCTCAGTAAAGAGTTGGAACTTGACAGGGAGGATGTTTTGAAAAAGGTAGAGAAAGTATCTTCTATGGAAAAAATAAAGACGAATGTTGACAAAAAGACAGGCGACCGTATCCGTGAGTATAATCTGCCGGGAGTAAAAGTGGATGAAGATTTCAAAAGATACTACCCATATGACCGGCTTGCGTCAAGAGTGCTTGGATTTACAGGAAGCGACAATCAGGGGATCATCGGTCTTGAGGTGAAATATGAAGACGTATTAAAAGGAACAAATGGGAAGATACTGACGGTTACAGATGCCAGAGGAATAGAGTTGGAAGGGGTTGCGGAGGACCGGATTGAACCGGTTGCCGGAAATACGTTAAAAACAAGTCTTGATTACAATATCCAGTTGTATTGTGAGCAGGCGGCCGAAAAGGTGCTGGAGGAAAAGCAGGCAGAAGGGGTATCGGTCTTGCTGATGAATCCGCAGAACGGGGAAATCTATGCTATGGTAAATGTGCCTGAATTTAATTTGAATGAACCTTATCGTTTGAATGACGAAACGGAAGATCAGATGACAGATGAAGAACGTCAGAACAGACTGAATCAGATGTGGAGAAACCGCTGCATTAACGATACGTATGAGCCGGGATCTACTTTTAAGATCATTACGTCGGCGGCTTGTCTTGAAGAAGGCGTCGTCTCTTTAGACGATACTTTCTCCTGCCCGGGGTATCGGATCGTAGAAGACAGGAAAATCCGGTGTCATAAAGTAGGAGGGCATGGAACGGAAACTTTTGTGCAAGGGATTGAAAATTCGTGTAATCCGGTATTTATGGATATCGGACTTAGACTGGGATCAGAGAGGTTTTGCGACTATTTTGAACAGTTTGGTCTGATGAGCCTGACGAACATCGATCTTCCCGGAGAAGCGGGAACGATTATGCATAAAAGAGAAGATATTAAAGCGGTAGAACTGGCCACAATGACGTTTGGTCAATCATTTCAGATTACGCCGATCCAGATGGCGGTGACGGTCAGTTCGATGGTAAATGGCGGCAGGCGTGTAACGCCGCATCTTGGCGTGTCGGTCTTAGATAAGAAAGGAAAAACGGTCAAGACGTTTAAGTATGGGGAAAAAGAAGGGATTGTTTCGGAGAAAACATCGGAGACAATGCAAGAACTTCTGGAGAAAGTTGTTTCCGAAGGATCGGGAAAAAACGCGTATCTCGAAGGATATTCTATCGGGGGAAAGACGGCGACGTCTCAGACGCTTCCAAGAAGCGCCGGAAAATATATTTCTTCGTTTATAGGATTTGCTCCGGCGGACGATCCACAGATTCTCGGAATGGTCATCATCCATGATCCTCAGGGAATTTATTACGGCGGAACGATCGCTGCCCCGGTGCTTCGGGACATATATGATAATGTGCTCCCCTATCTCGGGATTGAAAAAAAGTAATGGATGGTTTATACTTTATGAGATAAAAGAGATGAAGAGGTGGATTTATGAGTAGTCATGTAGTGATTCCGGTTCTTGCGGCATTTGCGGTAAGTCTTGTGCTCGGACCGATTGTGATTCCTTTTTTGCGGAAACTGAAAATGAAGCAGACGGAGCGTGTAGAAGGCGTTCAGTCTCATTTGAAAAAAGCGGGAACTCCGACGATGGGCGGCATTATTATTCTTGCGGCTGTTATTGTGACATCCCTGTTTTATGTGAAAGATTATCCGAAGATCATTCCGGTTTTATTCCTTACAGTGGCGTTTGGTTTGATCGGATTTCTTGATGATTATCTTAAAGTTGTGTTGAAACGTTCGGATGGACTGATGCCGATGCAGAAAATGGCTCTGCAGATTATTGTGACGGCTGTGTTTGCATTCTATCTCGTGAAAGTGGCGGATATTCCGCTTACGATGCTTGTGCCGTTCTCTAACGGATATTATCTTGATATTGGCTGGATGGCAGTTCCGCTTTTGTTTGTGGCAGTGATCGGAACGGTCAACGGAACAAACTTTACAGATGGACTGGATGGCCTTGCTTCCAGCGTGACCGTTCTTGTCGCAACATTTTTTACAGTTGTGGCGATCGGGACGAAAAGCGGGATCGAACCTGTCACCTGTGCTGTAGTCGGGGCGCTGCTTGGATTTTTACTGTTTAACGTATATCCGGCAAGTGTGTTTATGGGAGATACAGGGTCTTTGGCTCTTGGAGGATTTGTGGCAGGCACGGCTTATATGATGCAGATGCCTTTGTTTATCCTGATCGTCGGAATTATTTACCTTGTGGAAGTGGCTTCGGTCATGATTCAGGTTACTTATTTTAAGAAAACAGGCGGAAAGAGGTTTTTTAAAATGGCGCCGATCCACCATCATTTTGAATTATGCGGATGGTCTGAAACGAGAGTGGTAGCTGTATTTTCTATCATAACGGCGTTGCTTTGCCTCATTGCGCTGATGGGGGTATAAAAATGGATGTAAGAGGAAAAAAAGTGCTCGTCTTCGGTTCAGGTATCAGTGGAGAAGGATCATGCAGGCTTTTGCTCGAAAAAGGCGCGGATGTTGTTTTGTATGATGGAAATGAAAAACTGTGCGCCGATGAGATTGAAGCTAAAATTTTAGAAACTAAAAAAGAAAACGGGCAATTCAGTATAGTGCTCGGAACATTTCCGGAAGAGATTATAGAAAAGCTTTCATTTGTAGTGATGAGTCCGGGAGTGCCGACGGATCCTCCGATCGTTGAAAAAATGCGTGAAAAGAGCATCCCGATCTGGGGAGAGATCGAACTTGCATATGTGTTTGGAAAAGGAGATGTTCTTGCAATTACGGGAACAAACGGGAAAACAACGACGACAGCCCTTTTGGGACAGATCATGCAGGACTATAAAGAACATGCTTATATTGTAGGAAATATAGGAACTCCGTATACAAGCGTTGCACAAGAAACGACGGACGACGCGGTAATTGTAGCGGAAATAAGCAGTTTCCAGCTTGAGACAATACATACATTTCATCCGAAAGTAAGCGCGATTTTGAATATTACTCCCGATCATTTGAATCGTCATCATACAATGGAGGCATATATCGAAGCAAAAGAGCGTATTGCTGAAAATCAGACAAAAGCAGATGTGTGCGTATTGAATTATGAGGATGATGAACTTCGGAAATTCGGAGAAAAAACGGCAGCGCAAGTTCTATATTTCAGCAGCGCGCGTAAACTGGAAAAAGGGATATATCTTGATGGAACAAAAATCATTTGCGCGGCAGATGTTCCGATCGAGCTTTGCGATGTCAGTGAACTGAAGATTCTCGGAACACACAATTATGAAAATGTGATGGCTGCTTCTGCAATGGCGTATGCATATGGTGTTCCGATCGAGGTGATCCGCAAAAATCTTCTGACATTTCCCGGAGTGGAACATCGAATTGAGTTTGTGGCAGAAAAAAGAGGTGTCGTTTATTATAATGACTCGAAAGGAACAAATCCGGACGCGGCGATCAAAGGGATTCAGGCCATGAACCGTCCTACCATACTGATCGGGGGAGGTTACGACAAAGATTCCGAATATGATGAGTGGATCAAGGCGTTTGACGGGAAAGTGAGAAAACTTGTTCTGCTTGGCGCAACGAGAGAGAAGATCGCCCAAAGCGCTCATGCAAACGGATTTGACGATATTATTATGGCAGATACCTTTGAGGAGGCGTTTGAACAGTGCGTGAAATATGCGAAGCCGGGCGATGCGGTGCTTGTGCAAGCTGGGGGATGTTTAAAAATTATGAAGAACGTGGAGATAAATTCAAAGAACTTGTAGACCAACTATAAGGAGTGGAGCTGATTGACGCGTTCTGAAAAGAAAAAACGATATGACGGGATGCTTATATTTGTTGTATTGCTTCTTGTTGCCGCAGGGCTTGTGATATTGTACAGCACAAGCGCTTATAATGGGCAGGTGAAATTTCACGATTCGTTTCATTATTTGAAAAAGCAGGGGTTTGCGACACTGCTCGGACTGTTCGGTATGGCGCTTATCGCCCGCGTTGATTATCATAAATGGGTTCCGCTGGCGATTCCCGCATATGTGACGTCGATCATTCTGTCTGTGGCTGTTATATTTTTCGGGGATGAATACAACGGGTCCAAAAGATGGTTGTCTTTGGGCCCGATTTCTTTTCAGCCTTCAGAGTTTGCAAAAGTAGCCGTTATTTTTTTCCTTGCATGCCTTGTGAGCAGAAATGTACAGCGGATGAAACGTTTTCGCACAATGATATTTATGATGATTCCGGTTTTGCCGATCGTAGGTCTGGTCGGAGCGAGTAATTTAAGCACTGCGATCATCATTCTCGGAATTGCGGTTGTTCTGATTTTTGTAGCGGATCCGAAATACGTCCGTTTTATATTGATGGGAAGTATCGGCGTAGGATTTATGACGGTTTTTCTGGCGATGGAAAGTTATCGATTGGAACGCCTGGCAATCTGGAGACATCCGGAGCAATATGAAAAAGGGTATCAGACTCTGCAGGGACTATATGCAATCGGCAGCGGAGGCCTGTTCGGAAGGGGATTAGGCAACAGCGTACAAAAACTCGGATTTCTTCCGGAGGCTCAAAATGATATGATTTTTTCTATTATCTGTGAAGAATTGGGATTGATCGGAGCAGGATTTATCATTCTTTTATTTTTGATTCTTATTTGGCGTTTTTTTGTGATTTCAACAAAAGCGTCGGATCTGCTTGGCGCTTTGATAGCGGCAGGGGCAATGGCGCATATGATGATCCAGGTTATATTAAACATCGCGGTAGTTACAAATTCAATTCCAAACACAGGGATTACGCTTCCGTTTATCAGTTACGGAGGTACATCGGTTGTATTTCTTCTGTTGGAGATGGGACTTGTGCTTAGCGTATCGAATTACGAAGGTTTACGGTATGGAGGTTCAGAATAGATGAAGAGAAAAAAACACAAAAAGAGAAAGGTGTGGCCGATTATTTTAGTTGTGCTTACTGTCTTGATCGTTATGGCAGCTGCGGCGGTATTTCTATTTCGCACAAGGTCATATAAAGTGGAAGGAAATTCTTATTACGGAGAGAGAACGATCACAACATGGATTGAGAATGATCCGCTTTCGGTAAATTCTCTGTATGTTCTGTATAAATATAATTTTACCGATGCCGATCTTCCGTCAGGAGTAGAAAGTCTGAGTATTTCACTGAAAGATCCGTGGACGGTGAAGGTGAAAGTGAAAGAAAAAGAAATGGCCGGATATGTAGATTATGACGGTGCATATCTTTATTTTGACAGGAACGGAACGGCAGTATTGCGGACAAAAAAAATAATCGAAGGTGTTCCTCATATCGAAGGTCTTATGTTTGATTCGGAAAAAGCTAAAATAGGGAAAAAACTTCCGGTAGAAGATGACAGTATTTTTGAAAAAATTGTAGAAGTTTCAAAAAATTTAAAAAAATACAATCTCACACCTGACAGGATGGGGTGTACAGATGGAGGCGTACAGATATATTTTGAAATTGTACAGGTCAGCCTTGGAAACGGGAATTATGAAGAAAAGCTTAGACAGGTAGAACCGATTCTTAAAAAACTGACTGAATTATATCCCGGAAAGGCGGGCGTGCTGCATTTAGAGAATTACGATGCCGAATCGGAGTCGATTCCGTTTGTTCCGGCGGCATAGCGGCGGCGGATCATCTGTAAAAGTGTAATAATTCAGAAAAATAGCAAAAAATCTATTGATTATTTGCTAAAAAGACTTTATTATATACTTATTGAATTCTATCGTTCAATATTAAGGGATGTATAAGAAATTAGTAAGACGACGAAGGAGGAAGTACTCTTGTTAGAAATTAAAACCAACGAATCAGAAGCGGCCGCAAGAATTATTGTAGTCGGAGTCGGTGGAGGCGGAAACAACGCAGTAAACCGGATGATTGA
>ENA-OPWK01000329-OPWK01000329.1-human-gut-metagenome-genome-assembly--contig:-NODE-329-length-12504-cov-7.983774_pt1 | contig 12504 bp, 7 predicted proteins | sample MGYA00241509_ERZ502010 | MGnify/ENA primary metagenome ERZ502010 (study PRJEB25962, sample SAMEA2042014) | human gut metagenome | biome: human gut; feature: human-associated habitat; material: faeces... | reverse complement strand
ATCTGTCAGTCCGATCAACTGCTCCATCAGCAGGCAGACCAGCACCGGGAAGGTGATTTTCAGGATTTTCTTGTTCGTATAGCGCATTGGAAACGTCGGTTTCAGTGCACAAAAATACTCTTTTTTCCGCAATCGTATTTATAACGGGCTGTTTTTGGAAATTTGCAGGACAATACCCCCTCGAGTGTTGTCCGGAACAAAATATTTTATAGTTTTGTGGTGTCGGTTTCGTCCGACAGACATATTTTGATGAAAGTGTTTCGCTTTTATCCTTGATAAGAAATCTGACAGTTTCAAGCAAGACGAGGATAACGACAACACTCATCATCTGTTTCGGTATGTGTATATTATTCCAATCGCTCCATACTGAACAGGTGTGGGGTATTGTGTTGGTTTATTCGTCTTGGGTTTTGTCAGAACCTCTTATCAGATAAACGAACGGCTCCACGCTTGAACCAAATGTCGCAATTTAATCACCTGAGTATCAAATATTAGTATAGGGAATTATATAGTTATGGTACCATATAGTTCCCTATAATTGTAAGTATTAGCCTATTTTTTTCTGTGCGACTTCAATTGCATCATGTTTTAATTCGTCCTCATCTTCTACCGCATCTAATACTTTGTCTGCTAGCCACAGGGTGAGAAGTTCATTCTTGTCTATCTTGAAATATTCTGCCAATTGTATTACTTGTGTCCGTTTAGCTCGTCTGTCTCCGTGCTCTATTTTGCTGAACATCGGAGTATCTATTTCAAGCAAGGCTGCCAACTGCCTTTGTAGTACTCCGTGCTCTGCTCTTAATTCTTTTATTCTTTCTCCTAATAACATACTTCTTCAATTTACGAGTTTGACATGAATTAACCGGATTATTATTGCCCGCTATAATATGACGGAATCCGTTATAATTTCCGCTATAATTGGGGATAAACCGTCATAATCTTCCGTTATACTATTCTTTCAAAAACCATGTTCGTCCTTTCGGATAAATGAGTTTATCGGTACTTAGTGTGCTAAGTATATCTCCCAAAAGTCTCAGTTGCTGTTCATGTGTCTTGACTTGTGGCATTACATCTTTGACATATTCATAAATACTATCACGTTTAGCCCCATCTGTGCCAGCATTCTTAAGATATTGCAAAATCATCTGTTTAATTTTCTCTTTATCAAGTCCTTTTTGCTTGGTGTAACCTTGCAGTTGACGAGTAGCTTTTGCAATCCCTAAAGAGATTGTATAATTGGGGGCTTTGCCCTCAATGAGCCCTCTATTCAATAAATCATGCGCAATGTCCTCATGAATGGTTCTGCCCTTTTGGATGCCATCTAATGATATGCAATCCCACAAGGTCAATGAGTCGTTTGTTTTGAGCAAGTTGGTATATTGTTCATTTATCTCATTGCCATAAATGCGTACCGATACTTTTCTGTTTTTAGCGTCAATTTCATAATCAGGCATTGGAAAATGGCGACGCCATTGCTCATTGAACATCTTCTTTATACCCCGACTTACTGTATCTATCATATTGAAATCAACCATTGCCTTGCAAAGACATTCATTGCGGAAATATGCTTGAGGCTCTTCATTCGTTAAAGCATTCTCCAAAGTGCCAGGAATGAAACTTCCTGCATTGGAGTAATAAAGGTAAGTTGGATTTTCTACGAAATTGATTCTCTGTTGCATCGTATAGTCTTGATGCGCAATACAGTTATGAAGAGCTTCACGGATGGTATAGTCGTCATATTGCTTCATCGTGTCAGGGAAGAGTGTGCCTCCCGGCATTTCACGCATGGTTAGATTTTCAATCTTTGATAAAATCTCATCTACGGTTAATATAAATGGCACGGTGAAGTGTTCGTAATCCACAACATCCTGTTTTTCATCCCGCCTCGTCCAAGTCACCTGAACAACAGCTGGACGTAGTTTGAAAGCGGATTCATATTTACCAAGAAGAATAATTGCGGCACGAGTGATTCCTCCGTTCTTCATTATGCCGCACTTGCTCAAGAATGTTTCCACTGTCCATGCATTTACTTCGGCTTCAGGGATTCTGCTGTGTACTTTCTTGAACATCATACGAGCTTTAGCTATGGCAACTTCATCAAGGTCGTCAATCGTTGCATCAGATACAATTTGTGCCGACCAATCTGTTTCGCTGAAAATCGGTTCATCAAGAATTGCGCTCATGCGTTCAGTAGTCATTTCTACGAGAGAATCCTCTATTCGTTGCCATGCCTTATTATGAGCAAATACGGGCCGTTTGGGTAGATGTTTGGGAATATGTATAACCCATACTTTACGATTAGTATTATCTGTGATAAACTCATCTATATTTAGGCCTTCTGTTGAAAGGTTTACGCATCTTTCTGCTAGGCGCAATATTGCCTTTTGCCTATCATAGTTATAAGTGTCCGTTCCAACAATCTCCAATGTTTTGTCGTGAACACCAATCACAAGATGGCCTCCTTCCATGTTGGCAATAGCCGACACGTAGGAAATCACATCGTCTTTCTCATCCCCACAGAATGAGTTCTTCAAGTTCTTAAATTCCTTCCATTCGCAGCGAGTGTTCTCTTGTGGGTACTCGCGGAGAAGGTATTGCTGTAGTTCGAATTCGGTCATAGAAATATAAATTAAATAGAGCCTTTTACCCTCTTGCTCAGGAGGTCCCATTAAAGAAAGATTATTAGTGGTAGACTAATTGTTAACCACCAGATTAGATTTGCAAAATGCTTACCCATCTGCTTCTAAAACTCTTCCTTAAACGGGGATGGCTTTTTTGAACCAGCCCCTTTGTCTTGGGACTGTTCAATCTATATGCCACCGATGTTAATAAAATAATACTTATTAAACATAGTTTTATATATTTTGAATTGTTCTTGCATCACACGTTATCATCCCTGTTTACTTCCGGGCTGGCATTTACCTACTCTCCCGCATTTGCAGTACCATCGGCATAAACGTTTTTCACTTCTCTGTTCGGAATGGCAAAAGGTGGGGCAACGCTATTATAAACACCAAATTTGTTCTCATTATTTATTCTCTTTAGAATTGTTCAAGTCAAATGACCTTTCCAATTCCAACTCTGGGCGAGTTAGAAGAATTGGCATTTCTTTCTGTTCCTCTTCCCTTACAATAATTGAAGCATTCTTTGCTCTCGTTGCTGCCCAATTTCTAAGCGCAGCAATTTGCTCCTTCATCGTTGTTGATAGTGGAACAGTTTTTGAAATTGCATCTACTAAGTGCTTACTCAGTAATTGGGGATTGTCAGGCACCTCGACATAGGCTGCAAACATAGCTTCCTTAATGCATTCTTCTATTTCTGCACCATTGAAACCTTCCGTTTTCTTGCTAAACATTTCCATCGGGTATTGAGATGGGTCTTGCCCTTTCTTTTTCAAATGGATGGCAAATATGTTTTCGCGTTCTTTCTGGCTTGGAAGATCTACAAAGAATATTTCATCGAAACGTCCCTTTCGCAACAATTCTGGTGGTAGAAGATTGATATTATTTGCGGTAGCTACGACAAACACAGGAGAAGTTTTCTCTTGCATCCATGTAAGAATTGTCGAGAATATTCTTGAAGTTACTCCGCCGTCAGTAACCCCACTTGATTGCACTCCACTCAACCCTTTTTCTATCTCATCAATCCACAATACACATGGTGCAACTGCCTCTGCTGTTGCAATCGCTTTACGAATATTGTCTTCACTACTTCCGACCACCCCCTGAAAAACTTTACCTATATCAAGCCTTAGCAAAGGCATATTCCAAAACGAAGCAATTGTTTTTGCCGTCAGACTTTTTCCACAACCAGGAACACCAAGTAAAAGCAATCCCTTTGGTTCTTGTAAGCCAAAATCTCGTGCGTTCTTCTCATAAGCTTTTTTCCTCTTAAAAAGCCAATCTTTGAGGACTTCCATACCCCCTACATCTTTCAAATTCTCATTCTTGGGGAAATAATCAAGAATACCTGACTTGCGAATAATCTGTTCCTTTTCCGATGATACTGTATAAGGTGCATTTTCTCCCAAATCATCTTTTACAGCTGCAAGACAGAAAGCAAGATCTGCTTCCATTGAGGTCATACCAAGTGCTGCATCGATCATTCTGTTTCGCATTTCAACACTAAGATTGATTTTACACTGTCGTTCAACTTGACCTAATGTCCGTTCTAAGTCAAGGCGGTCAGGCAAAGGGATGTTTAAGACTGTGACATATTTTTCAAGTTCAATAGGCAATTTATATATAGCAGAAAGGATTATTGCATGAGTGTTCGTGAATTTTGCATGTTCAGCTATCTTACGGATGTAATACTTGATTTTGTCCTCTTCAATGTAATTGCTCAGATCTTCAAGAATAAAAATATCTTTAATTTCTCTATTCTCATTCTTGTAGATATACTTCAAAGTCATTTCTGGTTCATCGTATTCTTCTCCTTTATACAAAGAGCCTTCTGAGGTCTTCTCCATCAAGCCCTCTACGCAATTCCAAGTATAGATACGCACCTTCTTATTATCTGTGCGTAAAAGGTCTGCAATTCCCTCTATTTTCTGTTTTGTCCTGTCATATTCAAAACTTCTCAGATAAAACACGGGGTAATATGCAGATAGCATATCTTTGATTTTTGTATAAATTGACTCCATGGCTATTTCTGTTCAATAGTTTGAATATTTACTCGGCGAGGCTTAAGTTTTCCTGCATACTTCGCAGGTATAGGTTTCTTTGTCATCACACGCTTGTTTCCTAACAGCTGTTCCAAAACATCCATTGCGTCATGAGCACGCTCATTGACATCGTTAGGCAAATAGTCGGAATCTGTTACTATCGTGCCATCTTTAAGGATGGTGAACTTTATTTGCGCAACAGGTTCCGTCTCATTTTTATCTTTAGAGCGTCCAACCATATAGAAGCTATATACCTCTTCTGAGTTTGGTGTGAAATGTTCATTCTCCTTGTAATTAAACCCTTTCTTCTTAAACTCTTGAATTAATGAGTTCTTTGCATATGTGGCATTTAATGCGTAGAATTGCTCTTGAAGTTCTAATACCTTTTGGGTGGCATTAGGCATATAATACGTGTTGTAAGTGACTTCATTTGTTGTAAGGTTCAACTTTAATGCAAACTCACCATATAGGCGAGATTTCTGCTTAGCATCCGAAACTGTTAGTATGTTATCGCGGATGGTGTATTGCCACCCCAAAACATCGCATGCGGACTTTAATACGTCCACATGCATTACCTGAGGGTTGCGCACAAATCTTGATGATTCGAATCTTGACATGTTATGATAACTTCTTTACTATTTCTTGTATATTGTTTTGATTCACTTGAGTTAAGCGTTGCTGTGTTCGCTTTTGCTTTGCAGTAAATTCTTCCTTGTGATTGAAAAGAGTAGGATACCTAAACAAATAACTGCTAATACCAATTGATAAATCAAAAGCATTATCTCTGTTACGTGAAGGCATGACTGTAAGCATTTCCATTAGTTTGACAAGTTCATCATCTTGAACTATAGCAAGCAGTTTGTCATTCATAGGAGTTTTCTTTATCTCTCGATTAATGAATGCCTGACTAAGTCTTGCTAAATACAAAGATAGACCGTCTTTAGTTGCTTCTGGATCTTCACTAAGAATATCACTTTGCTGCACAGCACCTATTGTTCTTGGGCTTGTTTGTCTTTGCTGAGGATTATTTCCCTTAAAGCCTTCCTTTCTTCCTGGGAAAATCTTCTGTTCTTTGACGTGTTCAAGCAACTGTTTGTTGTTGGAAAGAAGCTCAGCCAGTGACGGATCATCAACGGAATTTGTGTTCATGTCCTTCTCAATGATATCCAACTCATTCTTTAGCTCTATCTTTTTCTTGCTATTAACACCTATGGTATTGGCAAGAGCAACGAGTTGCTGTCCAATTATAGTCAAACGCTTACGTATAGATGAAACAATACCTTGATACTTCTTTTCTTCTAACAGTTCAACTATAGGGATATATATTTTTTTTATTTCAGAATTATCAATGCCAAGGAAGTAATCCATTCTTTCATTTTCGTAACTTTCAACAGCTTCTATACTCAATTCCTCAATTTCTTTCTTAATACGCTCTGCATATTTTTCTGCAAATTCAACTTGAAAACTAACGTATTTGCTTTTTGCTATTGATGGGTTAGCTAATGCCATTTCTTCACGTCTAACATGTGTTTGATGTTCAGAAACATAGAATGACAGGACATTGAAGCTGCCTGAAAATAGTATCTTTTGATCTCCCTTTACTTCAATGACATTCTTAAAATGAAACTCTGGCAATTGAACGTAAAAGAAGTTTGGATATTGATCTGCGAGCATTTTTATTCCTGACTCAACTTCTTCATCCATCATAGGTTTCTCATCATTTTGGGATTGAGCTGGTTCGGAATAAGCAATAAATATGCGCTTGTTTTCATCTGCCAAGAAATTCTCTATAAGAGGGCCTCTGTCATTCATAAATGCAGATTTTCTAATCCATGGACTCATAAGCCATATTTCATCTGGATTATCTTCCTTGAAAATCTTCTGCAATTCAACTTCAAATGAAACAGAGTCGTACAACGCTTTCTTATGAAGGCGATCTTTTGTCTTTACTGTTGTATTCTTGGCAGGTTTTGCAATTGAAGTTTTTTCTACTTTATTGCTCTCATTTTCAGCATTTGTTTCTTCAACTATCGACTCCTCTTCTGCCTCTTCATCAACAAGACGCTTTTCAGCCTCGATAATGTCTAGCGAAACATTAGCTTTCGCTTCCTTTGCAGCTTCTTCATCAAGTATTTGAGTGTCAAAATTCATTTCGCACTCTAACTTTATACATTTATCCAACAACTGGGATGCCAAGGTAGCATCGCTATTGATGTATTCTGCGACAACAGGATTAAGGCTGTTTATGTTTTCATCAAATGCAAAAGCTCTAACAATACCAGTACTTACACCTTGCACAAAGCATATGTACATTTTATAGCTACCTTTATGTCCTTCTTTCCAATCTGCACTTTCTAGCAAATAACGCTCTTGGGGATAATGTACATCTTGAGCCTGTACAGCGGCATATTCTTTTATTTCATCTATTGTTAAAGACAGATCTTCACACTTAGTGTTGATAAATTTTATATGCTCATTTACTGTAGACAATGCATTTTTAATAGTTTTCCAATCAGCATGGTCTGAATCCACAAATATGTCAAAAGACTTTTGGTATGTGTCAGGACGTTCACCTTTGTCAGCATACACCTTACCTGCTTCGGTAAGAGCAATATAGTCGTCGTCACCTTCAATAGCATTAAAAGATCGAAGTCCATCCAAAGCTTTCGACAAGATTGACTTTTCTGCTTTGTCATTAACTACATCTAATCCAAGGATTTGACCAATGGTGCTAAAAGACGAATGGCCATCAATTAGCAGTATGCCAACTATTCCTTTTTCTATTGCAGAGATTTTAGCTGGTCGTTGAGTTGTACCAAAATATGTAGCCTTTACAAACTGAAGCTCGTAAGGGAAATAGCCGATGATTCTTTCCGAAATCTTTTTTTCGGCATAAACAGCTTTTGCTATCTTAGTGTCTAAACTTTCTACAATGGCAACTTGCTGTTTTTTATTTGTCTTTTGTCTCTTATTTTTCATCGTAATGCGGCTCTTAATTGTTCAACAGGAAATGTCTTCATACTCTGAATGGATGCAGCATAGTTGCTATTGCTTTCGAATTGGCGTTTGTTACCGACAACAATAAGCAATCTGCGAGCACGAGAGAAAGCAACATTTATACGCTCTATCTCTTTTGCAAAACCAATGTTATTCTTAGCATTGCTTCGGACAGTTGATACAATAATAATGTTACGCTCCATACCTTGGAATCGGTCGACGACATCAATTCTATAACCACAATCCTTATATTTGCGCTTTATTTCACGGCTTTGAGCACTATAGAATGTGATGATACCAATCTCTTTGTCTTCAGGCTTCTTTTGAGCCTTCATGAACTCATCAAAGCCTTCCGATTGTTGCAGAGCTTTCAACACCATATCAATAGCCTTCAACTCACCTTCATTTTTATAACCTGGGTTTAATCGGGTTTCTGGTGCAGTTACGTCTATCCAAATTGCATGGTATTCAGGTTTGAATATTGGTTCGAGGCTTAAGCCATGCCACCTACTTCCCTTATTGCTAAGATCAGGATCATCCATGGATTGCAAGATACCACATTTAAGACCACCTGTAGCAGCCAATTCTTCTTCGTAGAATTGCTTAATGGTATTCATGATGTCTTCATGCATACGGTACTGCGTATCAAGTGTTGAAACGATAGTCTTACGAACCTTTACAGCCGATTCGAACAATCGCTTAAACTGTGATTCTGCCTTACGAAGTTTTTCTGCCAATTCTTTTTGGCCAATCTTTTCCAATGATGAATCAATGGTATTTTCGTCTAACATCGGAGGCAACTGCTTATGGTCACCAATGATAATAATCTTCTTACCGAGAACCAACGGAACTGCCATTTCAAGAGGAGTCGCCTTTGAAGCTTCATCCATGATAACCACATCAAAGAACATGTCATCATTTTGATTACTACCAAAAATGTCGCAATATGTTCTCATAAAATCCGTAGAACCACAAATGCTACATGTTGCTGCTACAAGATTTACATTTTTCTTGTACAACCGGCAGAATTGGCTCCGGGACTGTTGGTCTTGGTCTTCTAGTTCTTTTTTCCATGCTGATGTCGCAGTAGCATATTTAGGATCGTTAGAAATGGCATTGCAAATTCTGTCGATCCATATTTTTGCAGCATTGTCTTCATTTTGTTTAGAATCTGCAGTCCAGCTATCAATAATAGGTATAGAGAATCTTCGACCTTCTGGTTCAAGTTTATCTGGCTTACCAATACGAATCGGACGAATACCAGGCTGCCCCTGCAGTCTTTCAAGTGCATTGTCTACTGCAAGGTTCGTCTGTGATGTGAGCAGAATTTTGCATTCTGGATTCCGTCTTATTGATTGCCAAATTATTTCAGCGATAACGGTTGTTTTACCTGTCCCTGGAGGACCTTGTATCAAAGCCAAATCATTAGCAAGAACTGATTTGGCGACAGCTTCTATCTGTCTGTCATTTGGAACAGGTCTTGATATGCAGTTTTTCTTAATGTCTTCAACTGCATCTGTTATGCTAACAACGGTTTCTCCTGCATACTTAGGATCAAAAATGAAATTTTGCAGGTTTTCGTTTATCGGCTTGTGATTGAATTTTGATGAAGGGCGTAGAATACGATTCATTGCACGACTCTGACGAAGCAATTCCATTGCCTCGCCCATCGCAGGGAATTGTATGTAATCACCCTTTGTTATGTGAAGGTCACCAGAATCAATGCCATCTTCCGCTTCGGTATCAAGTTGAATTATAGCAAAGTCAATTCCTCGACGCTTGCATGTTCCAATCTTCGGACTATTATATTTCAAGAATGCACGTTGCTTGAATTTAACCATACGCTCCCTTGAACGGAATTTGCTTGAAGCAAACTCTTCATCATCGATCACTGAAACTTCGTCGTATTTCTTTCCATTTACAAAATTGACGTACTCTTCACGGTATTCAGATTGGAGTTTCTGCTCCAATTCAAGTTTAAGCGATTTATCTTCTGTAAGACTCCAAGTTGTTACACCCTTGTCGTTAGACTTTTCAAAGTTTAACTTGATACCGTGTACACCTGAGATACAATCACGAATAATCGCAATAATTTTCTCTCGTTCCTCTATAGTAGTGAAATTGAACTCAAAATCCAATCGTGTTGCATCTTTCTTCAATTTATATAAAGTGAAGTTTTTACGATTGTCTGCAAGTTCAACACCAACCTTCTCGAACAATGATTTTCTAAATTCTATATCATCACATAAGAATATAACAGAGGCAGACGGAGTGTACTTGGGAAATACAACTTCGACGTCTTCGCCTAATTGTGATTGTATAGTTTCTTTGAGAGTATTGTATTCTTCTTCTGTCTTAGGATACAAAACAATACTTGATCTTGGTACATCAACAAAGATAGACTTGTTTTCGTAATTGTTATACTTCAAGTCCGCCAAAATCATCTTGTCAATAATTGGTCTAAAAGCATATTGATATACGCTGCTTACGCGCTGATCAGGATAGTTTTTACGAACCTGATTAAACAAAGAACCAACATGTTGTGCTTGTTCGATGTCATTGAGGATCCAACAATAAGCATCTCCTTTGGGGATTGCAGAATCTATGACGATTTCTGGATTAAAACTTTGTGGACTTATCGAAGCTCTACAACTAACAAATGATAGTTTAGAAAATATCTGTTCTTGGGTAGTGAGAGGCTTTCTTGACGTAACAATATAGAAGTTGCTAGCAGCTTCTATTTTGCAGTCAAAAGACAAGTCGGATCTTACAGAATTTATGTCAAAGGAACTCTCTGATGGGTGTAAACCAACTTGAATTTGAGTTGTATTTCTGACCTCAGCAATACCCTTACACAATTTATCAACAATTAGATTCAAGTTGGCAATTTCACGATCTGTAGAAGCAACGAAATCATTATCTCCTTTTTTATTAAAAGAAGATCCGAAATTATGAAATTCTTGCTCAATATCAGCAACAATAGATGCAAGCTCTTCTGGGTCAGAAAGGACTTCCAATGAGCCATGCACATAGTTTGTTACCTGCTCTTCTGCAGAATAACAGTACTCCTTTCCTATACTCTTAATTGCATCTATTGTGTCGTCAGGAATGATTTGGTAGCTATCAAACGAAATCGTACAGTTTCCATCTTCTAATTCTACTGTAGGCTCAATTTCACACTTCCCTTGAAGTTCGTCTTCGATTTTATCCTTAAAGTTTTGGATATAACTATCCATGTCAAAATCAAGTCGAACTAAACCATTCTTTTGCTTAGTGACTTTCTCGATTTTTATCAAATCTCGTTTTGCGTCAAGAAGTGCATTTAAACCATCCAAGTATGCTTGCCACATTTCCTTATCCTCCTCTATGTGAATTTCAATTGGAGGAATTGGTAAGGCAAAACAATTTTTTAGGAAATTGCAAATCTCTTCTGTATGATTTAACCAATATGAGCCAGCTCCACTTATCAGACGAAGTTCACTTTCGTTCTGATCGACAAATTTTATCTCACATTTTCTCTTTGAATACTCGTTTTCCTCTGGAAGAACGATATTCTTCTCAGATAGAACTGGATTAATCAATGAAAATCCATCACGAGCAAATTTTGCTGTTAAAGAGATATTAATTTCATCAATTTTTACAGCAAGCTCATCTAATAGCTTGCCGTCTCTATTTTTTTGCCGTCTATGAATAAAGCAACACTCATGTACGCCCTTAATCTGTGCGACCATATCTTCAAAGCTCGTTGAGTTGTTCTTGTTATTGAAATCAACGTTCTTTTCAGAATAACGCACAAAAAGAGGGAATACAGAACCGTCATCTACATTCGAATAGACGTTATCGTCAAAAGTTCTTTCTAATTCCATATTTGATTTGTTTTATTGTAAATATACGATACTGATGTTTCTGTCAAACATATTTAATTGTGCACGAACAATAGAGTCGTCCTCTATCATGACAGCTACACCATAGTTCTCAAAAGATGCAGCTTGAAGTGGTGCACCTATTGCAAGGGCATTTTCATCGTAGCCATATCCTCGCAGTTCTACAATGTTTCCTTCTACATTAACTATTTTCATTCTCTTAGGTGCCATCTGAACATTGTTCTTCCAAAGTGGATGAACCCCATCAAGATTATACATTGTGACTGTATAACCGTCATCCCCTTGAATGTTTTTTTCAATTACGAGTCGACGATTGCATCCGTAATTATGTCCAGATACATTTTGTCCATTTTGGAAACGTATATGATCAGAAGAGTCAAATACAACTTGTCCATTTGAAGGGTAATTATTTCCTTCTAAAAGGTATCTTACAAAAGAGTTGCTCATCATTGGAACTATTTTTGAATTGTCAAATTTTGGACACAAATATAAGAAAAGAATCTCATACGATTGTTAGAATAATGGAAAATTATACCTATTCTACTCCATAAAAGGTTTATAGGCTTATTTTTTCCAATAACTTTGCTTGTTTTTCCGTTCGCCCCACGGAAGGTCAGAGGATGAGCCACCGCCACCAGTGCCGACATGAGCCTGTGCCGGCCCACCGATAGCAAGAGTGAATGCAGCAACCAACAGCTCAGCCTGCTTCCCGTTTACTTGTTCCTGCGGCTCGAAGACAGCGTTGACAAATTCTTCATCTGTAATCAGACCGTTGAAATGTCTTTGGGCCGCATCATAGTCTATCTGAAATTTGGTGTCCTCAAAAAGTTCATCACCGACCCGTGTCCAGATGTGAAGCGACGGATTCCGGTAGTTGGACACGTTGATTCGGACAAGTTCGGCACCGGATGAGAGGCTGTAACGCTGAGGGTTTGCCTTACGGTCGAGCAGGCCTATTTG
>ENA-OPWK01000325-OPWK01000325.1-human-gut-metagenome-genome-assembly--contig:-NODE-325-length-12618-cov-8.803789_pt1 | contig 12618 bp, 12 predicted proteins | sample MGYA00241509_ERZ502010 | MGnify/ENA primary metagenome ERZ502010 (study PRJEB25962, sample SAMEA2042014) | human gut metagenome | biome: human gut; feature: human-associated habitat; material: faeces... | reverse complement strand
TCCTCGAATAAATGTTGGAATACAACCTGTGCTTGCTGTGCTAAATTCTTGTTTATCCTATCATTGAGTGCAATTTTATCATCAAACGCCTTCAGGAATGAGCCAATTTTTTCTTGTTTAATTAATGGCGGAATCTCAAGTTCAAGATTCTTTACCACATCCGTCTGCACACGCTGTCGTCCAGAGGAGCCAACCATAGATTTTATTGCTGGTTCTCTTACTTCTGGGCTACAAACGAGATAATACAAATAATCCTTATTAGCAATTCCTTCTTTTGCTCTAAACACCATATATTCCGTTGAGCCAAACCCGACCTCTCCATCATTTAAGATTGAGACCTTCGCTGTTTTCCCATTTTCTAAGCACGGCGTAATTCGTGCCATAATCGTATCTCCATTACGGAATTTTGTGCCACCAGAAAAACATTCTTCAACATAATATGGAATATCTCGATAAAATGGGCGGAGTGCATCCATAGGGATTTTCTTAGCTATAGCACCTTTTTTTATTGTTTCTCTCGGATTGAAATCTGCAATATCAGAGAGCTTCTTTTTTATCCATTCAGATTTCATGTCCAATCGCCTCCAGTTTTTCACGAATTACAAATTCGTTTATTCTTTCTTGTCCTGTATTCATAAGCTAATTCTCACTTTCAGTTTCGTCTTCATCCGTTCTATACGCATCTTCAACCGAATAAGTACCATCATCCAGCATCTTAACATTTATACCTACGTTGATTGTGTCCTGTGTTTTTCCTCCATCTTTCAATTCATATATAAACTGCAATGCTGCTTCAATATAATATTCAATTCCATTCTCGTCCGAATTCAAAGATTCAATATTATCAATGCTAATCAAATGAGCTGTAGTTGAAGTAATCAACCGTCCTTTTTCAACAAGACCAAAGTCTCGCTCTATTATCTGCACAGAAAAATCTCCAGAATTTAACCAATCAACAATTTCCTTATTTTCATCATAATCTTCAATTGGTTGATACGAATATTTGTCAATTTCCTTTGCCCACGCTTCTAACTGCACCTTAACTTCATTTTCATTTTTGCATATGAACAGTGATGAATCTGATACATTTTCTGCAAACTCCTTTAGCAGAAATTCTCCAAAAGCATTATCTTTGGAATAGTATATGATTTTTGAGTTGCGGTGTTTTAATGCAAATTCCAAAACACTTTCCCATAGCAATGCATCCTTAAATCCTTTATCAGACTTTTTGTCTTTTCCCTCAAATGGAGGCAACTTACTAAATGCACGATTTACAATGCTTTCAAACCTATTATTAGAAGCAATTGGAATTTCTATAATCCTATTTCCTCTTCCTGAAATCTCCTTCTTGTATTCCTCAATCTTAATTTTTATATATTCTGGATAATTTATTGTAGGATTCTCCTGTATAGAATACTCAGGAAACTGTTTCTTTGATATTGTACTTTTATATGTAACAAGCAATTCATCATGTTTTTCTATAATCTGCTTCTCCATTTCACTCCAGACAACTGATGGGATAGCTATGGTTACATATTCATATATATCAAGTTGCTCAATCATACCAACTACATGTTCAAATGTTGCATTGAAGCTAAAAGTTGTGAAATCTGCCTTCTTTTCATATGCTTGAAACAACGCATTCGTATCAAAAATCAAACAATACGTTATTTCACTGCTTGAGCTCATATCCGATCGCCCCCAGCTTCTTCCTGATTTCGTCCTCCAGTTCATGCGACTTTGCAAACATTTCCGCAAGTTCAGATGTTAACCGATCCATCTTTTCTTCAAAGGGCTCATCGTCATCTTCCTGCTCTTCAATACCCACATAGCGTCCAGGTGTAAGGATATAATCTTGTTTCTCAATTTCAGCTGTATCCGTAATAGCACAAAATCCCTTAATATTTTCAAGTGTTCCGTCAACAAAAGCTTCGTAGGTTTCTGAAATTTTATTGATGTCTTCATCCGTCAGCTCACGAAGCTTTCGGCTCACCATTGTTCCCATCTTGCGAGCGTCAATAAATAAAGTCTTTCCCGGTTGTTTCTTCTGTTTATTGATAAACCAGAGCGAAACAGGAATCTGCGTTGTATAGAATAGCTGAGTAGGCATTGCAACAATGCACTCAACTAAATCGGCATTGATAATGTTCTTACGAATATCACCCTCTCCACCTGACTGAGAAGAAAGTGAACCGTTCGCTAATACCATACCAATACGACCTGCTGGTGCAAGATGAAAAATCATGTGTTGAAGCCATGCAAAGTTGGCGTTTCCTGCTGGTGGTGTTCCATATTTCCATCTCTGATCTTCTTTTAGTTTATCCAATCCCCAATCGGAAAGGTTAAACGGAGGATTAGCCATAATATAATCTGCTCGCAATGTTGGATGGCGATCATCTAGAAACGTATCTGCAGCATAGGCTCCAAGATCTGGTTCAATTCCACGAATAGCAAGGTTCATCTGTGCCATCTTCCATGTAGTAGGGTTTGAGTCCTGGCCGTAGATAGAAATGTTACTGATGTTACCACTGTGATTCTCAACAAATTTTGCAGACTGAACAAACATACCGCCTGACCCACAGCAAGGGTCATATACTCGGCCCTTGAAAGGTTTCAATACTTCTACCAAGGTGCGTACTACGCAGGATGGTGTAAAGAATTCGCCGCCACGTTTGCCTTCTTGTTCAGCAAACATAGAAAGGCAATATTCGTAAGTGCGTCCCAGGATGTCTTTCTCGCTGCCGTGTTCGATCATCTGGATATTGGTAAATAAATCTACCACGTCTCCTAATCTTCGTTTGTCCAACTCCGAACGTGCGAAATTCTTAGGGAGAATATCTTTCAGACGTTTATTCTCTTTTTCTATAGCCCGCATGGCATCATCGATAACTGCACCAATCTCTGGCGTATGTGCTTTTTTTGCGATCTCATTCCAACGTGCACCAGCCGGTACAAAGAAGATACCCTCAGAAGTATATTCGTCGATATCCTCCTCGAATCCATCGCCTTCTTCAACAAGTTCCTGATACTTATCATCAAATCTATCTGAGATATACTTCAAAAAAATCAATCCCAGAACAACGTTCTTATATTCTGATGCATCCATATTACCACGAAGCACGCAGGCCGCATCCCATATTTGTTTTTCAAATCCAATATCGGCTGTATTTTTATCTGCCATTTTAACTTTCCTCCTCTGATGATTCATCTAGAACTATTTCCGCAATATCAACAATATCACACTTAGATACTCACATATCTTTACTAGCACATCTGTAGTGATGTTAGCACCCTTACCTATCTTTGCCATAAATGCAGAACTAATTCCTGCCTTCTTAGCAAACTCTGTTTTCTTTATATCTAGTTCTACAAATTTTACTCATAATTTTTTATATGATAGTTTCATTCTGTCTTCTTTGTGATGGCTTTCCTACAGCTTGGCATAAATCCGTAAACGTGACCGTCTTTTTCGTCTTTATGATAAGTAGTTACTTTTGCGCCTGTTGCTTACAAATCTATATCAGGCATAAAATTCAAGTTATCAACAATAATTATTTGTCCGTTACCTTTATGATTAATAAAATACTGGTACAATCTGTTCTTCAGTATTACACCTTGAATACCCCCTTCATTTTCATCAAAACCTAGAAGAGGTGTATCTATCATCAAGATATCAAATGTCTTTAAATCCTAACTTGCGTAACCCGCACGATAATTGCATTCTTTAAATATCTTGTTAGGCAATTCATTGAACTCAGTACCAACCAATTCTTCAAATTTCTTCTTAGCATGATACAACAGAGAGTTCTTTTTCTTTTGTAATTCAGATACCTTCTTCTGACCAAGGGTCTGCAACTACTCCTTTACAAAATCAATACCGAACTGTAGTTTTGTATAATCCCTGTAACGCTGAAGATTCGTTCTATAATCATTTATCTTCAATGTTCCTTCAGCAATAGCTTCTAAGATTTCAGTTTGATGTTTTGTTAGCTCAAATATATTTCTACTAATACCAATTTGTTCTTATCGAACACTATTCTCTGCCGCAGCAATAACCGCCAACTCAGAAACACTTCTCTTTGTTTCTGCTTGAATAGCCACATCGTAACTTTCGCCATGATTATCAATATGACCGCCACAAAATGGGCAAATATCATTTTTAAATTGCATTATGTAGTTCACTTTTTTCTAACAAGGCAGCAACTTGTTCCTCTATATAGACAACAACTGGCTTTTCTTTCTCATTTGCCACCTCCGATTTAAGAATTTCTTCTACCACTATCTCTAATGATACACTTATCTGCCCTTATACAAATAATAGTTTTTTAGGTGTTTATTGCGTGAATTTTTGCCCTCTGAAGTAAAGGTAAAATGTTTCGCAAAGTGCCTAAAATAAAGGATTTCTACGAGTTTCTCTTTTGTATCAACACAATAGTCTCAACGGTATTACCAGATTCCCACAAAACCCGCCTTACCTCTTTACCATCAATATAAATTGGAAAGTTAAACTCTATCGACTTTAACGGCATTTCTGATTCCCCATTCGGGTATATCTGAATTTCTTTAATGAGATATGTGATAAGGCTTTTCTTTTCCTCGTCACTCATTATAGCATAGAGCTTTCCAAAATTCTGCATAATTTTGTAAACATTGTCCAAAGTGATTGCTTCCATCTCAATGGAACTTTTTCTTAATTTTGCGTCCTCAATGCGTTCCTCTAACTCCACCATTGTATCATACAGAGCATCCAATCTTAATGTCATATCATGGATCTTTCTTTCACGGTATCTGGCATCAGCAGGAAGATTGTCAATCTCATTTTCCAGACGAGCCTTGTTCAAGTCCACTTCTTTCAGCTTATTTTCATAATTGTCAAGTTCCTTGTCCACCGTACTGGTGTCTGTCTGAACTTCTATCCGCTTTTCAATCTCTTTGGCAAAATAAACATCGCTGACCAATTCTTTTACGGCTTCGACCACAAGTGGCTCAATATCGGTTTTCCGCAGGGATGCCTTATAATCGCAATGATGACCTCGCTCCTGCTTATTTCTCCCACATATATAATAGTAAACTTCTTTATATGTGCCATCCTTATTTGTCCATGCGTGTTTATTCGTGTACATTGAACTGCCGCAAATGGGACATTTCAAAACACCAGTCAGAAGATGTGCCCTATCTTTACCTACCTTTGATGGTTGCTTAATTCCTGTTGCTTTCCGCTTTGCATGAACTTTCTGCCAGAGTTCCTCGCTGACAATTCCCTCATGCTGTCCGTCCTCTAAAATGTAATCGTCAGTATGAACCTGTTTATATTCGTTTTTTGTTCCCTTGACCTTTTCCCTTGTTCTTCTGCCATAAGCAATCTTTCCGCAGTAAACAGGGTTGTCTAATATCTGCCGTATTAAATGACTGCTCCATGTTTCTAATTTTCCGTTCTGCCGAGGAATTTTCTTTATACCTTGCAGGTTGAGATATTTAGCAACTCCGCCAAGTCCTATATCTGAATTTCCGAACTTATCAAAAATAATTCTGATCGCTTCAGCTTCGGTTTCCTCTATTAAAAGCTGATTATCTTTCAGGTAATATCCATATGGTGCAAAACCGCCATTCCAACCACCCTGCCTTGCTTTTTCCCTGCGTCCGTTCATCGTCTGCTCAATAATATTTTCTCTCTCAATCTCCGCAACCGCTGACAGAACGGAGATTAAGAGCTTTCCACTTGTCTGAGATGAGTCAATCCCTTCCTCTATACAAATAAGATTGATGCCATAAGACTGCACAAATTCTAATGAATTTAAGATGTCAGCAGCATTTCTTCCAAAACGAGAAAGTTTATAAACCAGAATATACTCTATCTCCAATCCGTTTTTTATATCGGAAAGCATTTTCTTAAATGCAGGTCGCCCCTCGATTGACTTTCCAGACTTTCCTGCATCCTCATAAATGCCGACAATCTCCATTTCTTCACGGTCTGCAAACCGTTTTAAGCTGTTTTTCTGTCCTTCCAAACTATATCCATCAACCTGCATCTCGGTACTTACTCTCGGATACAGAACACATTTTTTCCCTTCTCTGTTCATTTTACCACCTCCGATATTTTGGAAAATGTGATATGTAAGGTTGCGTAAACTTACGCAACACAATCCAGTTCCTGCAAAACAAACCTTCCATACTTCTCGACAACCTGCACCATAGCTTTTATAAAAGTATCGAAGTTTTCTGCCTCATTAACATTACTTTCGTGCTGTTGCTTTACATTTGTGGACTTTTTAACATTTTCCATCTCGTTACCTCCGCAAAATAAAGCGGCTGTATGTCTTAAATTATAGATATACAACCGCTACTTGACCAATGTGTAAATCTTCCTGTTTTCTCTAATTTGCACATTACATTTTTGTTCAGTTATCAAGTGAAATACTAATGGCAAGAGCCTTATCAACTCTTGTCATTATGTGGTCGGGCATCAGCCCTATATACTGTTTTAATCTCTGCTTATCAATCGTCCTTATCTGTTCAAGCAGAATAATTGAGTCCTTATCGAGTTTATCAAAATCTTTCACCTCTGTATGTGTCGGGAGTTTTGCTTTCGTATGTGTACGGCTTGTTATTGGTGCGACAATAATTGTTGGACTATGCCTGTTCCCCGTATTATTAGAAATAGTAAGAACAGGTCTTGTACCACCTTGCTCTGATCCAATGACGGGATTAAGTGTTGCGTAAAAAATATCTCCACGCTTGATAATTCTTTCCATAAATATTCAGACCTCCTATCTGGTTTTAGGTAAGAAAGAACTTACCTATGTAACAGCCAGAAAAAAGTATTTAATATTGGAAGATCATTAGCAAAATCTGTTCCTATGACTACCTTTTATCTGGCTTTATGATAGAAGCATCTCAATTTGTCCTCGACACCCCGAAATGCAATGTGTTCATAGAACACAGGGAAGTCGCCAAACGGTCAGCAGCGAACTGACACCACGGGAGTTTCACCCCTCTGACGGTCTGCCAGAGCCGCCCTCATTGTCTGCGACGGTTTTATCACGCTCGGACTTGTGACTGGACGGGAGTACCATTATTCTCTTTGTGGGTTATGGCGAAATCGGAAGCAATCCGATATTTTCAGTCGGTAATGAATGGGAGCACCTCCTTTCATCGCTCGCTGCTTCTTAACAGGTCTTGGCGTACCGCTGCACACGCTTATGCTCATCACAATCACAAAGAGGAAGTATTTGGCGAATGGATATTCGGTTGTCAAGGATCACTCCCGTTTTCGCCACACAAAGCAAAACAGGTGGAAGGAATTTAATCCCTCTCACCTGTTTGCTCACTCAAAAGCTAAAAGTGTAGTCTAAAATTGAAAAAATCAAAAACTTTTTTTCAACTTCTCAATCGCCAAGTCAATACTGAATTTCACAGCTCTTTTTGTACATCCCTCAAGCTCTGCAATCTGCTCATAGGTCAACTCTCCGAAAAAATACAGAAGCAGCCTGCGTCTTTGTGTTTCGGGCAGTTTTGAAATTGCCTTATGTAACTGCTCATATTCCATACTCCTTGAAACGGTTTCCTCAAGACTTTCTTCCTTATAAAAGGCTCGGTCATTCAAGGAGCTTTCTGTCAACTCGGAATGTTCAATGTGCCTGCTCACTCGATTAAGATAGGAAATGTCCTCAAGCTCAAAACGGTTAAACAGGTCATACAACACTTTATTTATTTCAATATTTTGCATTATCCCCCGCCCATCGTTAAAAGAGAGGTAATATCTGCCCTCTACAATCATCAGCGTATAAGGGTTATGCTTGTCCTTTTTTCGGTTAGGATGTTTTTCATTCATTTTTCGTTCCTCCAATCAATCTGAATTTTTGAAATTTCAGATTGATTGGCGGAGAACGACACCCTATGCCACAAACAGGCTTACGCCTTAATTCAACAAAAAACGACAAAAGAAAAACCGCAAAGGCTGTCAGACCTTTACGGTTATAAGAAATAATAATTCTATTATATAGATATTTAGCATCTACTTTTGGGGCATAATCTCCCCAAATGGAGATAAGAATTTTTTTAACAGATTATCCTCATCTCTATCAAACGGTATGTAAATAACTGCTGCTTAAAATCAGCAGCACGGTGTTATCAGACCAACACATAAGAAATCCCTCCAAACTCAAATGTGTCTGGAGGGATTGTCATCTATCCATGACAAAACTGCCACCAAAACACCTTTTTTTTATTTGGTGGGTTTGTCACGCTTATGCCCTATAAAGATTTTTCTATACTTTTTTTCTTTCTCGCCAACAGAATCACCGCCATCATAGAGAAAAGCAGGAGCAGGCTTAGACCAGCGATATTCGTATCATCGCCTGTTTGTACTCCTGTACTGCCGCTGCTGTCTGGCTTGTCCGTACCGCTTCCGGCAGGATCTTTTTTGAATGTTACCGTCAGCTGGTTATCATTGCTGTTGACCGCAGGTGCAGTAAAAGCATTATCTGTCAGTTTTACGGTTTCCAATGCGTCTTTCTGTCCATACTTGACCTGTTCCACCTGCCAGCCCTTATCCGATTGTATGGTATAGCTCTGTTCTGCCAATCTTGCGATTTCCGCCTGTTTGTCCTTTGATGTGTAGGTCTTGTCACCTATACGGACAGAACCATGTTCCCCAATATCCAGCAGGACAATGTGTGTATCTGGTACCGTCGTCTTTATGGTTGTTGAGCCTGTATGTTCCTGTGCGTGTACCTGCAAAGGCAAGAACAAGGTCAGTATCAGGCACAATGTCCCAACGCCGGACAGAAATTTTTTCAATTTCAAATCAGATACCCCCTTTCGTTTGTTTCTTTGTGTCCTGCACTCCTATTTCTCCTGCAAGGTTGCAGTAAAAGTAATCGTACCCGTATATTCTCCTGCTTCGGCTGTTTCCCAGTCTGCTTCTTCAATGGCTATACTTAACGGAATTGCTTTCCCCTGTCCCTCCTGCAAACCAGCTCTCAAAGTATCTTCGTCCCATGTAGATGTCTTAAATTCTTCCTGTCCGTTCATCAGCTTATATGGCAGGTCTGTATTCTGCACAGTGTTGTGGAAAGTGCCTGCATTTGCTGTTACCTCAACCTCCTGTGAAGGAAGCACATTTCCTGCTACTTTCAATTCGCCTTCAAGATTCGTAGAAACAGCTTCAAAATCAATCGTTGTTTCGGCTGGTATTGTCAGCGTATAAGTAGACTGTATCGTTGCTCTGATTGTTGTATCTTTGCTCTCTGTATTTTCTTGTGCTGATACAGGCAGTGCCATAGCTCCCATCAGTGCAAAGGCTGTCAGTCCCATTGTAATTTTTCTTTTCATCATCCTATCGTCCTTTCTTCCTTAATTCTTTTCTGGTGCAGTAATGGTAAAAGTAAGCGTTCCGCTGTAACTGCCTGCTTTGATTGTATCGCCGTCCTTTGCTTTAATCGCAGAGTAATAAAGTGTTTGTGTTCCGTTTGCTGTAAAAGTAGCAAAATCTGTATTCTGGGCGATACCTGTGCCGCCTGCTGTCTTACTGATTGTTGTTACTGCCTTTGTATCCGTATCCTCTGCTCTGGAAAGCTCTATCACGCCGTTATTATCAACGCCCTGTGAAATTTTGATTTTGATTTCCTTGTTTGGTTCAAGGTTTACGTTTGTTACACTAATTTCATTAGAATCTGCTCCTGAACTTAAATCTATGCTTGTAGGTATCGTAACCGTATAAGCGTTTGGCTGTCTGTAGGTAACGCTCATTTCTTCTGCATGGACTGGAAGCACCATTGCCCCTAACATCATCACACCCATAGCTCCCGCAATCAGTTTATTTTTCTTCATAATCTCATTTCTCCTTTACTCTAATACATTTAATGTAAATTTAATCTCTGAACCGTTTAACGGTGTCTGTACTTCGTCCATCTTGAAGCACTCGTATTTCAGCGTACAGTCCTTATATTCCCCAGCAGATAGACTCTGGTTCAAGGTAATATCGTAAATCGCCTTGTTTGGCTCTACCAGCTTGCTTTCCCAGAGAACCGTACCGTCATTTAACAGGATTGTCATTTTAAAATAACAGGTATTTTCCTTTGGATTGTAGAGGTTGACGCTCTGCTCTTTGGTGTCTGCCTTAAAATTCATTACGTCAAAGCCTGGAATATCAATGGTATCTGTATTTTTCTTACCTGTGTAGGTGTCCTTATTACCTGTGTAGTCCTCGGCGTTGTCATCCACGTCAGCAGTAACGGGTTTATCCCCGAACCAGTTATTCCAGTTCATACCGACAAAGATACCGCCGCCTACAAGGACGATTGCCAGCACAGCGATCAGGATTGTTTTTGCTGTCTTGTTCATGTCTGAAAATCCCCCTTATTGCTCGCTGTACGATACCTCAAAGATAATCGTTCCGTTATATGTACCTGCCGGAATATTTGTTTCTGTCGGCTTTGCAAAGGAAACAGAAACAGGTGTTTTGTTGTCCATTGTGAACGCAGCAACATGGTTGTTGAGATTGCCTAAAGCTGTATTATTCACAAGCAAGGCAGAAGTGATTGTATGCTTTCCTGTATCATTCTGTCGTGTCAGCGTCAGCTTTCCGTCATTGTCCACACCACTATCTTTCTTGACTTTTACCGTAGCCGTTCCGCCATAACCAACATCAAAGCTCTCCGACGGTTTTAGTTCTGCCTTGCTTTCGCTGTTTCCTGCTTCTACTGTTTCTGCCGGAATGGTAATCGTATAAGTTGCTGTATTCGTTGATACATTTTCTATTTTTCCTGCGTCAGACTCCGCGTAACCATTGTTGTTTCCTTTGTATCTGGCATAAACGGTATATGCTGTATTAGAATGTAAATCAGTCAGCACATTGCCCGTCTGCCAGTTTACTTTGTCAAGGCTGTATTCTGCTTCACCATAAGTATCTTGATTTTCCAGTTTTTTTACTGTGATAGAGCTTGCCGTTGTTTTTTCTATCTCTACCGTTGGTGTAGGAGCTGGCAATCCTCGAATTATTCCGTTGTTTATGATATTCTCTACGCCATTGATTGCTCCGCCATTTTCGATAACGATAGTTCCATTATTTGTAATCGTTACACCGCCTGGAATCGTCCATGTAATTCCATTAGGAATAGTCAATGTGTAGTCACCAGAGATTACAAAACTGGTATCTACAGTAAAAGTCTTATTGGAATTTTCGGCATAGACTTTTCCGCTGTTTCCCTCAATGACAATTCCTGTCCAATTGCTTTGATTATCTTTATTTACACTACCGTTTTCACATATCACAGTTCCGCCATTGATTGTGGTAGTTACTGATGCACTATTACCAACCCCGTTAGCAGTAATTGTACCGCCATTGATTGTAATACTACCGTCACTATTCCATGCTCCATTGCCGATACCCTTGTTACAGCCCATAGCTGAAATTATGCCACCATTAATAACAATGGAATCAACTGAACCGAAAGCACCACCGCCAATTGCCGCTGGATCCCCATTGCTTCCTTTAGCTGTAGCTATTACTTCTCCTCCATTAATAGTAATATAGCCTCCACTAGCCGACTCCCATGCTCCGCCTATACCAGCAGCACATACACCTGCATGTGCTTCAACATGACCACCGTTAATGATAATTGTTCCACATTTATTTTTGGAACTAAAACTCCCAATACCAATTGCCGCATCATTTGCCTCAGAGTTTGCAATTAGTTTTCCCATTGTTTTAGATTCAGACTGTCCATAAATATATAAACTGTTTGAGTTTCCACCATCAACTGAAGCGTTCACTTCAATACCTTTCGTGATTGTTAGTTGATGATTATCTTTCAAAATGAGATGAACTTCTCCTTTGACCGTAACACGTTTTTCAATAATTACACTACTATCTACTACATACCACCCACTTTTCCAAGTGGTATCCATACCAGAAGTAACGACGGTATAATCAGTGACCCAGTCAGTTTTCCATGTACCATTTTCATAATAACGATAGGACACAGCACTTGCCCTTGCTGATGAAAGCATATTAACCGTTTCCATCTGTTCCTGCGATTCTGCTTCGACCTTTGTCTGCTCGGTTGCTTCTGGCTGTGTTTCCTGTTCCATTTCCACAGGCTCACTTATGATTTCTTCCTTATCATCTTCGCCTTCTGTCTGGTCTTCTGGGACTGTTACCGTTTCGCCTGTTTCTGGTGTTGGTGTAGCTTCTGGTTTCGTATCAGATGGCTCGGCATTTTCTTCCACGGGCACAGCCGTTTCGTCTGCTTCCAGAAATCCACCTGTATCCACCTGTCCGCTGGATTGTACTTCCTGAGCATGGACAGGGTAGACCATGCAGGACAGCCCTAACATTGCTGCCACCGCACAGGCGGTCAGCTTTTTGTGTTTCTTTTGCACGTTTTTCTCTCCTTTCATTTTTCCTTCAATTCCTATGGCTATCCGTCCCATAGCCATACCGTATGAGAAATAAAATACCGAAAAACACAAACAGCACGACTACTCCCATTTTGGGGCGCAATCGTGCTGTTCTTCGCTTTTTCAGTATATTTTGTTGTTGAAAAAAGGGCAGACTTTACCTGTCTGTCTGTCTGTCTGTCTGTCTGTCTGTCTGTCTGTCTGTCTGTCTGTCTG
>ENA-OPWK01000316-OPWK01000316.1-human-gut-metagenome-genome-assembly--contig:-NODE-316-length-12842-cov-4.388129_pt1 | contig 12842 bp, 11 predicted proteins | sample MGYA00241509_ERZ502010 | MGnify/ENA primary metagenome ERZ502010 (study PRJEB25962, sample SAMEA2042014) | human gut metagenome | biome: human gut; feature: human-associated habitat; material: faeces... | reverse complement strand
TCTTCAAATCAAAACCTTTTTCATTAGCCCCCTCACCTTCCCAGCAAAGTTCAATGCCAACCTCCTTAAAGGCAAGTGTAGCAAATTCACGAACCGTATGCATTTCACCTGTAGCAATTACAAAATCCTCAGGAGCATCATGCTGAAGAATTAGCCACATGCACTCCACATAATCTTTGGCATACCCCCAGTCACGACGGGCATTCAGATTACCTAAATACAACTTATCCTGGAAGCCTTGAGCTATACGGGCAGCAGCAAGGGTAATCTTACGGGTTACAAAAGTCTCTCCACGACGTTCACTTTCATGATTAAAAAGAATACCGTTCACTGCAAACATACCATAACTCTCACGGTAATTCTTGGTTATCCAAAAACCATATTGTTTTGCTACACCGTATGGGCTACGAGGATAAAAAGGAGTAGTCTCTTTTTGGGGTACTTCTTGTACTTTACCATAAAGTTCTGAAGTAGAAGCCTGATAAATTTTGGTTTTCTTCTCCAAACCAAGAATACGAACCGCCTCAAGCATACGAAGGGTTCCGACCGCATCTGCTTCAGCCGTATATTCAGGAACATCAAAAGATACCTTTACATGGCTTTGTGCTGCCAGGTTATAGATTTCATCAGGTTGTACCTGCTGAATGATGCGAATTAGAGAACTGCTATCCGTCATATCTCCATAATGAAGATTGACCAAACGTTGCTGCTTCATATCACGTACCCATTCGTCCAAATATAGATGCTCGATACGACCGGTATTGAATGAAGATGAACGACGGAGGATACCGTGAACTTCATAACCTTTATCTATTAAAAACTCGGCAAGGAAGGAACCATCCTGACCAGTGATTCCAGTTAGTAATGCTACTTTTTTCATTATTCTATTTTAAACTGTTCAATTCAATGATTGGGGTTACCTCCCAATTTATTAATCTATCCGCCTGCTCCACATTATAAAAATCATAATGATCAAGCAAACGTTGAAACTTAGCGAATGCACCTTTTATACCTACATAACTTTTAAAACGTCTCATTGCAGGCAGATTCTTTATCACCGGCTGTCCTGGGTCGAAATCTCTTGGATGAAAATAGGTCATCATATAATCACTATGCTTTCCCCAATGATCAATCAGCCAGTAAGGAAATAACCGGAAGAAACCACCACCGGAAAACACAAGATGCTTGTCCATTACCTGATGAATACTTATTGGAAACTCCTTGATAATTCTCCCATCACCGACATCAATAAGTTTTGGAACTCCCTCTCCATAACTTGGCATACCACCATAATCATGAGGAGCTGGAAACATGGAACAGTCGTATATGAATCCCATCTCTGCCAAACAACGAAGTGCCCAAATATTATTTTTCGTGATAGAAAAACCCGGAGCACGAAAAGCATTTACTTCCTCTCCCGTCACATCTTCTATCAAAGATTTGGCTTTTAGAGTATCCGCTTTAAATGTCTTCGCATCAAAACGAAAAGACAACTCATGCTGATAGGAATGGCAACCAATATGGTGTCCTTGCTTTTGGATGGAACGAATCACCTCCGGATGCTTTTCCGCAATCCAGCCAAGACAAAAAAATGTTCCTTTCTGATTTCGTTTCTCTAATTCTTCGAGAATACGATCTACTCCCTGATATATACGTACTTCATGCTTATCCCAGTCGAAATCGCCTGAAATGAAGTCACAGTTATACCAGTCTTCGATATCGAAGGTTAGTATATTCATCTAAAATTATAGTAAATCATAAGAAGAGAGATTCACATCCCAGTTACGGATATCATATAATGAATCATCAAAAAAATCTTCTATCAAAGGCTGACAGGTAAAGTTGAAACGTTTCGGCTCAAAACGATGAGGAACAGTCAACAAACTAATTGGTGTGAAAGGCAACATCCCTACATAAATAATCATATCTATCTTTTTCCGCTCCTTACTGTAAATATACCTTACCGCAGCTTCAAAAGCCGACCTTGACAATGGCCACACATCTAACAAGAAAGCAGTATTAACGCCATTATAGAATTCTATTTTATATACAATATCTGAACCTTTCACATTCACCTTATCATAATGCCCCCCAAACCATTTATAACGAACCTTATCAAAAGTAAGCCTATCTTTATAGTACTTGAACTTATACTGCTTATAACCAACCGACAGAAAAGAACACAAATATTGCAATCTTGATAAACCACGACTCACATAGTTCAAGCCAGACAAGTTCTGCTTCATAGCACCAACATTACGAATCAAACAATAAGTGGTAAGTTTTCCGATGTCATGATGCTTCAATCCCTTTTTCAATACAGGATAGGAATTATCATTTGGAAAACCGATCCGTAAAACACATCCATCCTCTTTCAATCTCTTCTGGCAATGGATAATCATATCGCGAAAATTAAAATAGTCACGATACCCTTTCTTTACCATAGAATCAATTCCCAAAGCAACCATGAATTGTTCATTGTTTTTTTTATAATAAAAGGGCATACAAGAATGAAAACCCACAATTTGCTTATCATCATTCAGCAATAGACTGTGATAAGAATAAGTAAATGGTGTGTTCGAATAATTTTCTCGGAACGTAGCTATATCCCGTTTTTGTCCAAACACATCCTCAAAAAGATTATAAATTGCTACGATTTCTTCATCCTGTAGTTCAAAAGTTTTTTTTACTAAAATTTCCATTCTTCCAACTATTGAACTGTGTAACCTCCGTCTACTATTATATTCTGTCCTGTAATCCAACGGGATGCATCCGAAATAAGAAAAAGACATGTATGAGAAATATCAGTCGTTTCACCCAATCCCAACAAATGTCTTCCTTCTAATGCCTTCCTCTTATCCAAATCCGCAATATAAGGTTGATTAGCATTAATAGGAGTAACTATAACCCCAGGAGAAACTGTATTCACACGAATATTCTTAGTTGCCAATTCGCAAGCCAAAGAACGAGATGCAGCGACCAATGCACCTTTTGTAGCACTATACAAAGCTTTTCCTTTTTCACCCACACTTCCCATCACAGACGAAAAAAAGATAATACTACAACCCTCTTTCGAATAATTGCCCATACGACAAACTTCTTTTGTTAGATTAATAGCAGAAAAAACATTATTATTGAAGAATGTATCAAACAGTTCTCTTGTTATCAGTTTTAACGGTGTGACAGATGAAATACCTGCACAATTCATTAGACCACTAATCTTACCAACCTTTACTACAATATCTTTTACGATAGAAGTGAGGGCAGTAGAATTGCAAAGATCTATCGAATAATACAAATGTTTCTCTGGTTGTTTCATCTCCGCCAGAGTTTCTTTTAATCGTTCTTCATTGCGAGCTATGAGACCCACCGTAGCCCCCATCTTACTACAATCTATCGCACACTGCCGACCGATACCTGATGATGCACCGGTAACAATAATTATTTTTCCAGATAATGAAAATGGATTATACATACTATAACTCTACTATATCACTGATTTTACAACCATCCAATGTTATTATTCCTGTTGCCCATGTCATACCAACCCCAAAAGCACTTAAAAGTAACCTTTTAGGAGTATCAAACTGACCTTGTAACTCACTCACAATAGTCAAAGGAACACTCACAGAAGAAGTATTGCCATATTTGGATATGGTCGAAGGAATCTTTGAGACATCCAACTTCAACTTTTTCGCAAGATAAGAATTGATAAAGTTATTAGCCTGATGGAATATATAATAGTCCAATGAAGCTACTTCAAAGCCTATACATTCAGAAACCTTTTTAATATCTTTAGGAATCTCACGAATTACAAAATTGAAGACATCTGCCCCTTGCATATATCCTTGCTCATCATTACGAATATTACCATATTCATCTACAACTTTTTCTTTTAGAGTTTCAATAGAACTTGGATGACGATAACCACCTCCTTTAATCATTATCAAATCTCCACGGCTACCATCTGAATTCAAAGAAAAATAACTCTTCCCGAACTTTTCATCCCGTTCAATCAAAGCTGCAATACCTCCATCACCAAACAAAAACGCAGAACGTCTATCTTTGGAAGAATATACTTTCGAACGAGTTTCTCCATCCAAAAACAATGCTTTTCTAAGTCCCTTTTGCCGCATTAGAGCATAGATAACACTTAATCCATATATAAACCCTGAACAACCTAGAGTAATGTCAAAAGCAATAGTTGAATGAGGCAAGCCTAATCGGTCTTGCAACAGGATAGACGTAGCAGGCATTCTATAATCAGGAGTTTGCGACAAAAAAACCAATAAATCTATTTCTTCACGATTAATTTCATTATCCGCTATTAGTTTTTCTGCAGCAGCATAACACAAATCAGAAGAACACGTAGTTTCATCAACAAATCTACGTTCAAAAACACCAATTTTATCAACAACATCCTTGACCTGTTCTTTCGGAAAATATTGAGTATACTCGTAATTGTTAATGACTGTACGAGGTATTGCTGCCGATAATGCAGAAATTCCGACTCCATAATATTCTAGTAAAGCCATAACTATTTTTGATTTTCTACAAATCGGGCGATATCACCTAATGTCTCCAACTTCTTAAAATCCGCGTTTTCTATTTGAATATCATACTCTTCATCCAACATAGCTATAACAGAAAGAACTGTCAATGAGCTCCACTCATCCAAATCTCTAAATATTGTATTCTCATTCAGTTTTTCTACTGATTCTACTTCGATTGCTTCTGCAATTCTTCCAATAAATTTTTTCATATCCATATCAAAAACAAATATTAATTTTAACTACAAATAAAAAATACAATTATCTCATTATAAATTCAACAAAATTATTAAATATTGTCACTTCATTCATACTATCAAGTACATAAGAGCGCGCTTTCTCTCCAATAGCATCTCGTTCAGCTGGATGCCTCAAAAGCCAAGAAATTTTCTCCGCAATAGCTATATTACCATCTGCTATTACCAATTCATTATCATTAATAGTCAATCCTTCAGCTCCAATTGTAGTTGTTAATACACAGCACCCCAAAGACATAGCCTGTATGATTTTATTCTGAATTCCAGCACCAGTCAACATAGGAGCAATTACAACAGATGCTCGGTCATACAATTCATAAAGAGAATCAACATACCCTGTTACTATCACATTGTTATTGGCTAGTTTCTTCACTTTTTCAGAAGGAAATGCTCCAGCAATATAGAACTTTATTTCTGGAAACTCTTTCTTTAATACAGGTAGAACATTATTAGCAAAATTAGTCACTGCCACTACATTGGGTTCATAGCTCATCATACCAACAAATAGTATAGTACCAATTGTTTTAGATGGAACACATACATGTTCTGTCTTTTTCACCATATTGCCTACCACTGTCAATTTTGATGCATCACATCCTATACGTTTAACTAAATAGTCTTTGTCAACACACGAAATTATTGAACAGTTTTTTACTGTCTTCAAAATTAATTCTTCAAAACGACAAATACGCTTAAAATCAATTTTACAGTATAATGAATAAACAAAAGAGCTACACAACATTGCTTTTTCATAATTCATAGATAAAGCATCTACAAAATCCACAAATAAGTCTTTTATCCCATACTTTAATACATATTCAAACGTTCTATAACCATGACAATATACTGCATCGTAAGATGCAATGTTATTATCAATCCATTTTTGCATTTTCCTACTATAAAACACATTGTTTCTAATAGGAGACTTGTTAGTAAAAGACCTGAATATATTAAGTATAAACTCATATTTAGAGATATGATATGAAAAACTGTGTTCCACTAGATTAGCAATACCTTTGTTTATTTCATTTTCATTTGTATTTCTATCGCTAGTTATATACACCAAATCCACTACAAACATTTTAGACAAAAAATAAAGCGATTGCCATATTCTGATTTTTGCTCCATCATTCAACGGAAATGGTTCTTTAGGAGAAATGAATAATATTTTCCGCTTATGCCTGACTATAGTATCTTGAACCATTTTACAACAAAAAAATTAACATTTTAACAAGAAACAACAAGGTGATAAATATTTAAAAGCAATAGAAATGATAAGAATAAGCACATCAAATTTATTTCAAAATAGAAGCCAACAGTTGCTTATTTACATCAAAACTATATTTATGTTGAAATAAAGAATATGTATAACTATTATAACAATCATTATTTTCTTCCATATATTTATTAATACTACTCACAAATTCCTCTGCGATAGAGCATTTTCCTCCTATTTTGGTAAAGTCGCCTTCTATCCCCGCAAAAGATTCTGGAGTTCCAAAAACAGTTTTAGCATACAGAAAAGCTTCAATTGTTTTAGTTTTCATCCCCGACCCTGAGAATATTGGTGTAACAACACATGCCGCTTTCAAATATATTTCGTTTAAATCATCCACACGACCAAGCAACTTAACATTCGTAGGAATTTGCAAACCACTCCTTTTAAGATAATCACAACAAGTTCCTACAATCCAAATTTCACTATGTATTTTAGAAGCTACATTTTTTACAAACCACTCTATACCTTCATTGTTTGCATAGAAATTGGAACCTACAAATAAAGAATATTTTCCCAATTCTCCTTTTAAAAATTCTAATTGAGTATTTTTAAAAAAAATCGGTATTATATAATCCGATTTACGTCCATAAATTTCATACATTACAGAAGAATCCCTATCGTTCAGTACTATTGTATAGTTTGAATTCTGTATTGTTAAGCGCTCTTGCTTATAAATATATCGAAACCAGATATAATCAAAAAAATGCCCAGATTTCTTATATCTTTGATAATAAAATGAATATTCTATATTTTGAAAGAATGTATAGATGCAATAACCATTAATTTTAAAATATCTAACATATTCCCCATAAACAGAACTATTACAAAATACAGCATCATAATATTTCCCCTTCCTTTTTTTCAATAATTTGTATACACGTCCAGAATATCCAAAACCACGTCTCAACAAAACATTAAATAATTTACGATAATATGGAAGTGGAGGAATTAACAATAAATCAACATTTTCTTTCCCAAATACAGCTGTTAATAATTCAATATGACTGAATGTACCATAATCTCCTCCTGTATTTCCATCTCCAATATCTTTTCCTAAAAATAATACCTTCATAATCTAATATTTTTTTTAAATTTTCTAATGCAACGATATAGGTTATTAGGTAATATAGAAATAATCTTTACCTTCAATGTAAATATTATATATTCAAAATTCCAACTCAAATCTTTGATTTTACCATTGATTATTGCATTTTCTTTGCGTGCTAAAATGCATTGCTTCGCTGATAGTCCTCTTATCGCATCATAATTAGCAATTACAATATCTACATATTTAAAAAGATATGAAGACATGTACAGATTGTAAAAGAATTCATAATCTGATGCTATTTTATATTTTTTGGAGAAAAGATGTTTCATATGAAAATTAGTCCGAACAAATATTGCCTGATGTGAAAATGGCATTTTTTCTTTTAAAAGAGTAATATGAGCAGGTTTCGTAACAACACTCCATCCATCATATACCATATTTACATTACCATACACTGCCACCATGCCCTCATAATCATTAGGGAATGTAAAAACACGGCTTATCACATCCAACGAAGCAAAAGAGTCACCAGCATTCATAAATAACAGCCAATCTCCTGTAGCTTTACATATACCTTTGTTCATTGCATCATATATACCATGATCTGGCTCCGACACATAAACAGAAATAGAGTTTTGATATTTTCTTATTATATCAATCGTACCATCTTTACTCCCCCCATCAATTACAATATATTCGATATTAGGATAGTCTTGATTGATCACTGATAATAAAGTTGGCTCTATCTCATGCACAGCATTATATACAATCGTAACAATAGAAATAACAGGTTTCATCAGATTCAAATGATAAATTCAAATTAAGCTAAACATTTATTCTTTTTTGGCTCTATATCAAACCAAATAAAATATATCATCAAAAAGAATATTGGATAATAAATAAAAGGCCGCTGTCCAAAATTCAGTAACAAAATAAATAACAATTTTAGTTGAGTTACAGTAAGCTCTTTTCTATTTGTTAAAAAATAGAACAAATAAAGGATAGGAAATAAATAAAATATTATACCAATCACTCCATGTTGAGCCAAAACAAAATAAAGAGTCTCTGCTGTTGCATCAGGATATTTAGTTCTTAATTCATCATATTCCCCACCGCTCCATATATTTTCTCTAAAAGCAATCAATGAGGCCGAATAATCCCTTGAGGCATCATCACCTTCAATCACCTTTTCAAATCTCCCATAAACAGCTCTTTTAACGTAAACGCCAAATCCATCAGTCGGTTCCCAAAAATATCCACCCAAAAATACTAAAAAGAAGAAAGACAACCCCAAGAGCGTTTGCCTATTATTCAACTTAAAGAATAAAACATATACAATAGATGTTATTATATGCGCCAGTGAAAGCGTTAACATCCCCCCAAACAATAGTATATACTCCAGCTTAACCGATTTTAGTTTAAGCTTGTTATAAATTAACAAAAACATGACAACATAAGCCAAAGAGCCGGGTTCGTCATACCAACCAGCCGGCCTAATAAAATCACCCTCCTTAAACCAGCTCAAACTTGACTTGGAAAAGAAAAAGCCATAATTAATCATAATACGGGATGAATGTCCTTTGATTTCTTCAACATCCAACAAGAAGTAAATCCCCATAGCAAAAAGTATAATGCCTATCACAATTGATAGAAACATTAAGATATGCCATCCATAAAAATACTTCATAAAGGTTTCAGTTTTAAAACTATTCATAGTAAAAAAAATGCCTAACCATATTACGAAGATCTCAAAGATTTCACTAAATGCCTTATTCTCTCCATAAAAAATCAGTCTAAAACATTGATATAAAAAGGCAAGAAACAATAGCAATGTAAATTCTCTTAGAGGAAGTTTTATATGACGAATATCCTTCATCATCAAAATAAACATCAACCAAATCAATGCCAAAACCAAAGAAACTATTGCACCTGAAATTCCAAACCAGAATTGATTATAATACGAAGGATAAAAACATCCAAAAAACAACAACGCCAAAAAAAAGAATAAAAAATTCTTTCTATAGTTTTTTTTTCTATTTCCATTGTAATTACCCATCTCCCTTTCCTTGACTATTAGTGTCCTATTTTGATGCACCATAGTGTGACTCCTCATTCACAAACGATTTCCTATTAAATAGTCCAAAAACAGGCTGCATATTTAGATTTCTGTTAGGCATTAAGCTACTCTTTTTTTATATCTCTCCACACGAATGGAGACAATTTGATAACGAGTATCCTTTTTCTATTTGTGAAATAGATTATATTTTTCCCTTTTTACACAGAACTTTTGAATGGACTCACTCCAAAACATCTCCTCTTCTTTATAGAGAATAAAAAGTATTAAAGAAAGCGTTACTGCTACACATGGGATAACAAGTTTAGTTACAATAGTGAAAGTCATACTTTATTAATGAATTTATAAGACATAAAATTGGATACTTGCATAAAAAATATACAAAAGTTAAAGACAATTTATATATTTATCATATAATCATACAAAGCTTCAAAAGGAGGAACCATCGTTTTGCACAAATTTGTAATCAAAGTATCGCATTCCTTTTTCATAGAATCTTTACCTGAATTATAAAGAAATTCTATGCCATTAGCCACATCGTCTACATCTTTATACCTCGCAATATATCCAGTTTTCTTATGTAACACTAAATCTTGTGCAATACCAATATCAAAAGATACAACTGGAGTATTCATGGCAATAGAGAAATTTACCATCATCGGACCGCTATCGGCCACTGTAGTGCTCAAAAAACAATCGGATGCGGCGAAAGCAACACAGAGTTTGTCAAAGTCGACAAACCCCGGAGTGATGATGCGTGCATTGCCTACATCCAATGCATCCACATTTTCCCTTTTACCCAAAGCCAATACACAAATATCGTAATGGCAGGACGCAAATTTCTTGATGGACTGCATACTATAAATAATCCCCTTGCGAACATCTGTTAAGGAATTGGCACCTATCATTATCACAAATTCCGTATCGGAAATGCCAAACATTCTCCTTGCTTCCAAGCAGTCAACAGATGGCATTTTAGGGATGGTAATTCCACTGAAAGCTTTGGAATCTTTAAACAACGGAGAAGCTACAGCCAATCTACAATCATAAGGAGAACCAATTATGAATTTCGGTATGTCTTTCAAGTTTTCTTGTTTACAACACATCTGTATAGCCGCCAATTCCTTACCTTTGCCAAGCGCAGGACAATTGTAACACCCATCCAAGTATCCCTTACAATCCACGGGATAGTGACAACCACCCGTCATATGTGCTTCATCCACAAAAACAAATACAATCTTGGCATCTGTCAGACAATGCAAATCCTTGATTACTTTAGAAGAGATAAATCCGGCAACCCAATGAATTGAAATGATGTCCGGAACAAAACCCTTACATTTCTTTAATATGCTCCGCGCCGTTATGGAAGTAAACTCATTTCCATAAAAACAATACTCTTGTTTGTTCAAGTCTATTTTAGCAAAAACACCCGTGCTCCATATTTTTCTAACAGACTGCCATTTGCGATAAAATTTTCGCTTGACCTTCCCCCAAAAAGTAGTACTATCGACAAAAGAACGTTGAGTGTCGTGATAGTGCGAATCGAATATCACCAGTCGCTTGTCATAAGAATCCGGCATTCTTTCGAATGCACTGTAAACATGCCCTTGCAATCGATTATCATCACTACCGAGCATTAGAATTTTCAATTTTTTCTTGTTAGCCATTCTACTCTTTTTTTAATAAGCTGTGTAACATAAACAGCCGCTTTCAGTTGCAATTCGTACATCAATGCTTTCTTGAAACTGTATTTCCTCAAATAAATATTAAGTATTTTTTAGTAAAAAGACATTGCCAAACAGTCTTCCATTACATATCACTTGATACATGTGGTGCACTTCCTTACCAGTGAAAAAAGATTCGTTAAAAGGAAGCATAATTTAATCGTCAAAAGAGCATTTATCATTTATTTTTTTTCATTAAAGAAATAATTTTGTCTTCAACCCTATTTATAAGACAATTATGTATACTATATTTACAGGCTACAATTTATTAAACTTTGCTTCTACAAGCATCAGCAATTTCATCTTTATTTCCGTTGATAGAAACGCCCAAGAAACAATAAGTACATTCGCCACGCTAATTGCACCTATAGTAATAAAACCGAAAAAGCTTTCCTTATCCACATATTGGGCAAACATAAAGGGAATTGCCGATGAAAGTACTAAAATCAAGAAACTCTTACGAAAACATCTTATAAATTCAGAGACCCTATAATCCATTTCTTTTATCAAAATATACGGTTTAATGACAAAAGCAAATAAAAAGGAGACACCAAGATAACTATATTGCACCCACATCACACTTAAGCCACATTTCAGTAGAACGTATGCAAATATGAACTGTCCACCACAAACAAAGAGAGCTGCTAACGAATTCCCCTTCAATTTGCCAGCAGCAGTAAGCGGAGTATAAAATGCACTACTATATGTTCCCATCATAGCAGAAACAATTATACACTGAGAAAATTCAACAGCATATTCAGGAACTTCTTTTAACCATAATTTCATGATAGGTTCAGTAAGAAGAAGAACTGGAATTCCAATAAGCAAAAACAATTCAAAAACATAAATAGAAGACTCAAGGGTTAACTTTCTTGACTCATCATATTGCCTTGCTGCATATAGCTTAATAATCTGCGGATTAATAGCAGTTCGAAAATTATTTGTAAATTGCGTAATACCATATGACAACTGAGTAGCAACAGCCTGTGCTGCAACCACGACAGGTTGAAAAAACATACCAAAAAGCATCACTAAACCTTGCACACGAAGAGTCTCAGCACAATGAGATATAATGTTCCATCCAGAAAATCTCATCATTTCTTTCAGTGTTGAGATATTGAAATCTTTCGTGACATGGGACTCATCCCAACGTCTATAACAATAATAACGATAAATCATTGCTATTGAAAATTGAGTTATAAACATCAATATAGCATAAAAAACTAATTGATCAATGGGAGATACCACAATCAAGAATGCTATAGCCAACTTCAATACAGCTTCAAGCAGACTGATATAGGCAAACGCTTTCATTTGCTCATGCGCCATAATCAATGAAGTATAAGGCACTTGCGTAAATGTAATCAAGACAGTAGCTACTGAAATATGAAACACCCACAATGTAGCCTCAAGACGTTCGACCGGTATAATTGCCTTATTAAGAATAAACCACAAACCAACCGTTTCCATTAGTACTACCACAATGCAGCCTAATGCAAAATGAGAAAAGAAAGAAGTACTAAATGTCTGCTTTAATCTCTTAAAATCACCGATACCGATATCAAAAGTAAGAAAGCGAGAGGTAGCAGTGGCTAATGTTCCATTTAAGAATGCAAGCATACTAACTATTCCTCCTACCAAATTATACAAACCATAGTTGTCAGCACCCAAAGCATTGAGAATAACTCTCGACGTATAAAGGGCTACTGCCATGATAAGCAGCATTCGGATATAGAGAAAGCCGGTATTCTTTGCTATTCTTTTCGAATCAATCATTCGTCGTTATCCTGTTAGCGTCCAATTTTGACGTATACCCCAAGGAAAGCCGCCACAAAGCGGTTTCCTAATAAATAACGTCAAAAAGGATATTGATTTGTAAGCACTCAATTTAGGGCATACCCCTTTGTAAG
>ENA-OPWK01000308-OPWK01000308.1-human-gut-metagenome-genome-assembly--contig:-NODE-308-length-13010-cov-3.765419_pt1 | contig 13010 bp, 6 predicted proteins | sample MGYA00241509_ERZ502010 | MGnify/ENA primary metagenome ERZ502010 (study PRJEB25962, sample SAMEA2042014) | human gut metagenome | biome: human gut; feature: human-associated habitat; material: faeces... | reverse complement strand
TCGTATGCTCAGTGGGTATGGGTTGATCGTCTATGTAGTTGCAAACAGTAGAAATCAGTCCTACCTTATAACCGAAATAACGGAATGTATTATATAATAAGGTGGCGATGGTCGTTTTCCCATTCGTTCCGGTTACGCCTACTAGTTCCATCTTGGAAGTAGGATCGTCGTAGAATGTAGTGGCTACTTTGCCTACAGCGTCTTCGCTGTCTTTCACCTGAATGTAGGTGATGCCCTCCTGTTTAGCTTCGGGTACATCTTCGCAGAGCACGGCGACAGCACCTTTCTCTATGGCTGCGGGAATATAGACATGTCCGTCAGTTTGGGTACCGCGCATAGCCATAAACAGATGTCCGGCTTGTACCAAGCGGGAGTCGATGTTTACCCCCGTTATCTCCGTCTCCGTACTTCCGATAATCTGTATCGGTTGTATTGCTTTCAGTAATTCACTTAATACCATACCTTATATATAATATATATTCTAAATTAATAAATCTTTCGTCCACACCTCTAATGAAGTGCTAACGTCACCGTCTGTCCTTTTACCACACGGTTGCCTCCCGGTATCGATTGATTTCTCACTTTTCCAATACCGTTTAGTCTAACTTTCAAACCTTTACTCTCCAATAGGTACACAGCATCCTTCGCTCCCATTCCAATAACACTGGGGACGAGATCCGGGTTGGCCCCGTCTTTACCTTGCAGAACAACTGCATTGGGAGCAGCTTGTGTATGTCCCCAAACCTCTTGTCCTTTCTTGGACGTGAATTGTTTCTGTACCGGTACTTTCAAACTATTCAGTACCTGGAAGGCTTCATTCATTTCTCCGGCTTTTACTGGTGGAATGACATTGCTTGTACTATCTATTGCACTGCGGATATCAAACCTCAGATTCTTTGCATATACTCTTTCTGCAATTTTTCCGAATACACTACCTGCCATCAGACCGCCTGATGCCGGAAGTCCCGGTTTCTGTATGGAAACGATACAACTATACTTGGGAGCATCAGCCGGGAAATAGCCACAAAAGCTTACCAGATAATTTACTCGTCCGTTTTTATAGCCTGCTGTACCTTGTGATACCTGTGCTGTACCCGTCTTGCCGGCTACGGAAAATTGTTTGCTTCCGGCCGGTTTGGCTAATCCTTGTGATACCACTTTTTCTAGAATATCACGTATCTGAGTCAATGTCCGGTCAGAGCATATCTTCGGGTTAATCACTTCCGTAGGATATTCTTCTATAACTTCACCGTCTTTTACCGCAGCCTTTACGAATTTGGGTCGTATCATTACACCATTGTTGGCAATGGCATTATAGAAAGTCAGGATATTGAGTGGCGGAACCTGTGTTTCGTATCCGATACTCATCCAGGGCAGGGTGGTTTTTGCGAAGTATCTTTCCTTCGGCCCTTTGATGTTGGGCTTCCCTTCACCGGAAATTTGTAGATGTAGCGGTTGGTCGATGCTCATGCGCTTTAAACCATCCACATATTTCTGCGGATTATCTTTGTAATGTTTATCAATGAGATAGGAGACACCTACATTGGATGAGACTTCCAGAATGCGTGTTACATTGATTTTTCCATATCCTCCGCGATGCCAGTTATGATCTCTCATTTTGCTGCCATACATCATCATAATACCATTCCCGGTGTCTACTTCTGTTTCCGGTGTGATCTTTCCATCTTCAAGGGCCACCATGATGGAAGCTGTCTTGAAAGTAGAGCCCGGTTCCATCATGTCACTGATGGCATTGTTGCGCATTTCGTAATAGTTGCCATCGTTAGCTTTCATCATGTTGACGATGGCTTTCACTTCACCGGTCTGTACTTCCATGAGTACTGCAACACCTACAGTGGCATTAATTTCTTTCAACTTGTCTACCAATGCTTTCTCGCAGATATCCTGCATGCCTACATCGAGGGTTGAGATAATATCACAACCATCTATGGGGGCTATATCTACAATATTCAGGTACTTGTTCATCACCTTCTGGCGATGAGTGATGCCATCGCGACCTTTTAATAAGGTGTCGAATGACAACTCGATACCATTTTTTGCACCTTGTGCAGTATCGGCATAAAGATCGCCTAATGTGCGGGCTGCCAATGATCCGAATGGTTTCTTACGTTGATTATAAACCTGCTCGTGGAAACCGCCTTTGTACTTGTTCAGATTGAATACAGGCAGACGTTTAGCTTCTTTATACTGGATATACGAGATACGTTTCGGATAAATCAGATAATTACGGCTACCCTTCTTACGCCCTTTTTGCAAGTGTGACTTAAATTCGGCGGCACTTTTATCGGGGAATATCTTATGCAGTCCTTCGCAAATTTCGTTCATGTGGTTCACCAGCATGGTATCTTTGGTTACACCACCTGCTTTAAAGTCCATATAGATGCGATATTCCGGCAAGGAACTTGCCATCAGTTTGCCATCGGATGAAAGAATATTACCACGATTAGGCTTTACCGTCACGTTCTCTTTTATGAAACGGTCGGCTACATCCTGCCAGTATTGTCGCTCTGCAAACATGATAATTGCGGCTTTTACGACAATAGCTATTCCCAGCAGCCCCATTACGAGGACTACAAAGAAGTAGCGGGTCATGATATTTTTCTTATTTACTGCCAAGTCTGTTTTCTGTTTAACGATTCTACTGATTACTTAATCAAATACGGTGGATTGGTTGAGGTCTGTAAGTCACTCTCCTTGGTTGCAATGTATTCCTCAATGCGTGACTGGCGACTTTTTTCCATCAACTCCGAGCTACGGGTGAGGGCATCATATTTAATGTCAATCAGTTCTTTTTTCAGTTTATCAATCTCTATCATTTGTTGCTGACAAGCATAACGGTTGTGTATGTAAAACAGTATCAGTACCATTATCAGCACAAGCAATTTGGTCTGACGACGGAAGAAATCCGTTGCCAGAATATCACCACCAATGATGTTCTTCAGAGACGTGCGATTTTTAGCTTTTTTCGCTTTCTCTGTTTTCTCATTAATCTGTTTCTCTTCTACTTCACTCATTGCCTATCGCTAATTACTAATCACTTAACACTAACCACTATTCCTCCCCTTTTTTCTCCGCTATTCTCAGCTTTGCACTTCTCGATCTCGGGTTTCGTTCTATCTCCGCTTCGTCCGGTACAATCACCTTATTGTTTACCAGTCGGAAAGGCGTCTGTACATTTCCAAAGAAATCCTTTTCCATCTTGCCTTCCACGTTCCCGGTTTTCATCATATTCTTCACCATTCTGTCTTCCAACGAGTGATACGTGATTACTACTAGGCGTCCGCCCGGTTTCAGCGCTTCGGTTGCTGCATACAACATCTCTTTCAGCGCTTCCATTTCCTGATTTACTTCGATACGCAATGCCTGGAAAACTTTTGCCAACTCTTTTTTCTCGCGTTCCCGACCGAAAAGTGGCTTGATGACTTCCAGAAACTCACCGATAGTTGTAATCTTTTGTCCGGCGCGTGCCTTTACGAGTACGGATGCCAATTTGCGGCTGTTTTTCAGTTCTCCGTACAGATAAAAGATATCTGCCAGGCGCTCTTCATCATAAGTATTGATAATGTCCGCCGCAGTGTCTCCTGCACGTTTGTTCATACGCATATCCAGTGTACCATCAAAACGGAATGAGAATCCCCGCTCGCTATCATCGAAGTGATGTGAGGACACACCCAGATCGGCAAGTATCGCATCTACTTCTTCTATATCATGGTAGCGCAGGAAGTTATGCAGGTAGCGGAAATTGCTGCGTACAAAAATAAAATGCGGATTATCCACGATATTCTGTTCGGCATCTTCGTCTTGGTCAAATCCCAGTAACCGTCCGCCGTCTCTCAATCGTGACAGTATTTCGCGTGAATGTCCTCCTCCACCGAAAGTGACGTCTACATATGTCCCATCCGGGCGGATATTCATTCCGTCCACACTCGGCTTCAACAACACCGGTACATGATATGTCAATTCTTCATTCATCACTAATAACTAATCACTTGTTACTCATCTTCTTCTTCCTCCCAATCATCCTCATCTCCCAGAATGTCCTGCAAAGCTTCGCTGAACTCTTCCGGACTTACGAATGGCTGTTCGGTTTTCTCTTTTGCCCAGATCTCTATTGTATTATCTACACCAATAAAACGTACATCGCTCTGTATGCCGGCCATTTGCAGGTAACGTTTGGGCAGAAGGATGCGTCCGTTCCCATCGGGAATCATGATTTCCGCATCGCTCACAAATTGCCGGAAAATGTCTTGGTGTTTTGCGTTCCATTTGTTCAATCGCCTCCTTAATTGGTTTTGCGTCTTGAACCAAACGCTTTCTGGATAGAGTACCAGGCAATCTTGGAATACGTCTTTGCGCAGCACGAGCCTTTCTTCGGAAGCGGATTGCAGTTGCCTCCGAAAACCGACGGCAAAAAAATGATACAACGATAATAAACCGACGGGGATAAATACGCGTCCCTTAGCGTCGGTCTTCGCTTCTATATTGCCCAAAAAACGTATCATTGTTACCTTATTATAATAAGCGACGGTAAAAGTACACATTTCCCCACAATTCCCCACAAGATTTAACTAAAAACTTTCTGAGAAGTTTTCAACACCCTGTTCATTGTTTATTTCGTTGATAATGAACATAGTGGTGAAAGCCCTTTTGGGTGGGGAACTAACATGGTTTTATAGTCTCAGTTTTGTATCCGGACCATACTTGGTACGGAGCAAGTAGGGTGCAGATACGGTCCGGGTATGGAGTAGATGTAGCTTGTTTATTATCTATCAGCTTATTTATCAGTAACTTTCTGCTGGGAGGAAGTGTAATAGCCCGTTGGCTTGTTCCCGAAGTCTTTGGGAAGTACTCCGAATTGTTTTTGGAAGCATTTGGCAAAATAGGAAGAGGAGTTAAATCCGACGATATAACATACCTCATTGATTTTGTACTCTTGCGATTGGATGAGCTGGGCTGCCATTTTCAGACGTTCCAGTTGAATGAATTCGTTAGGGGTAATTTGGGCAATGCCTTTTATTTTACGGTGCAGACTGGACCGGCTCATATTCATTTTCTCGGCCAGTATATCTACGTTGAATTCGGGTTCGGAGATATTACTTTTAATGACCTCAGTCAATTTCTCCAAAAAGGCTTCATCTGCTTTGGTCAATGCGATGGTTTGGGCATTGACAAAGGGAGATGAAGTAAAGGCCTGGCGCAATTTCTCCTGGTTACTTAGGAGGTTGGCAATACGTGCTAACAGGTACTCCGTAGAAAACGGTTTTTCGATATAGTCATCGGCTCCCAGTTCAATGCCTTCTATCTTGGATTGAATGGTAGCTTTGGCTGTCAATAGGATGATAGGAATATGACTGTATTCGATATTCGTTTTTAATGTACGGCATAGTTCAAATCCATTCATTTCCGGCATCATAACATCACTCACCACCAGGCTAATTGTATTCTCTGACAATATTTTCAGTGCTTCCTTGCCATTTGAGGCATTCATCACAGAATAGGCATTTCCCAGTTGGGAGCTAATGAAACTTTGCATTTCAGGATCATCTTCAACTACCAGTATGCATATATCTGTTTGGTGCTGGCGGATGACGGTAGGGGTATTGACAGGTTTTTCTATTTCTGTTTTCTGCAATAGAATGGTTTTTTCCTGTTTGATGGGAAGTTCGATGCAGAAACAGATGTCATCACTATCTTTTAGATATAGTTTTCCTCTGTGCAGTTCCGTCAGTGAACGGGCTAATGGAAGTCCGATACCGGTTCCAGTTTTGGTTTGTCCGTTGGATACATTTTTGATCTGAACGAAAGGTTCGAATATTTTCTCTTTCATTTCCACAGGAATAGGTAATCCGTCGTTGCTGACTGTGATCGAGAAGAAATCATTTTGCTCATCTGTAGGTGCATGTAAGGATACATGAATGTATGATTTCGCATACTTCACGGCATTGTTGAATAAGTTGCTCAGTATTTTAGTCAGTGCTTCCTTATCAACGGCAGCATTGAAATTCTGTTCGGGCAGTCCAATCTTGAAAGTCAGATCATTTTGTTTTGCAGCAGGGTCGAAACGTATGTAGGTGTCTTTTATGAGTTGAGATATGTCGCAAATCATGAAATTGAGTTGGAATCCTTGCGCTTCTGTTTTGCGGAAGTCAAGAAGTTGATTTGTCAAATCAAGCAGGCGCATGGTATTTCTCTCCATGATGCTTAAATTATCTTTGAGTGAGTGTGTATTTATTTCTTCTTTTTTCAGGATGTTTTCCAACGGTCCTTTTATTAGAGTCAGAGGAGTTCGTATCTCATGGGCAATGTTGGTGAAGAAATCTATCTTGGCATGATAAATCTCTTTCTCCTTTTCCGATTCCAGTACTTCTAATTGCCTTTTATGTTTATCAGTTATTTGTTTCCGGAACCGGTAGAGAGTATAACTTGTAATGATGATGGCTAATATCACATAGATAATATAAGCCCAAACTGTTTTCCAGAAAGGAGGTGCAATATGTATTTGGATTTCTCTGTATTCGTCATTCCATTCCCCTTTGCCGTTTGCTGCTTTTACGCAGAATGTATATGTACCGGGCTTGAGATTGGTGTAAGTAGCTGTGGCGCTTTTTGATGTATAATACCATTCTTTATCGAATCCCTTCAATGTGTAACTTAGGCAGTTTTCTTCAGGAGATGCATATCCTAAGGCAGCAAAGCGGAATGAGAATGAATTTTGATTGTATTTCAACTCTATGTTTTGAGTATATGTCACACTCTGGGCTAAAGGAGAATCGGTGCTTCCAATGTCGGCACTTTTGTTGAAGAGCAGAAAGTCTGTGATTGCAACAGGCGGGAAGCCGGTATTCTCGGTGAATAGATCGGGTTTAAAAGCAATGAAGCCATTTATGCATCCGAAATAGATAGTTCCATCTTTACTTTTTATTCCGGAGCAATAGTTGAATTGATTGGTTAATAAACCGTTACTGTCAGTATAGATGGTTGATTTCTTCGTACTTAAGTCGAATCGTATCAGACCTTTGTTGGAAGTCAACCATAGAATATCATCCTTTTCCTCAATTATTTTGTAGATGACGTCATTGGCCAATCCTTGGGAAGAGTCATAAGAAATAAAGGTCTCCGTATCTTCGTTTAGTGAACAGAAGCCATGTCCCAATATGGAGAACCATAACCGTTGTTTGCTGTCTTCGTATATGCTTATCACTTTGTTATAGGGCAGGCCATGTGGATTGTCAGGGCTGGAGACATAGTTCTTCCAACTTTTATCTCTGGGGTTGTACTTGAATATTCCGGAATTATAAGTGGCGAACCAGATATTTCCTTTACTATCTTCCAATATACTGAAAATAAAAATGCCGTCCATCTTGTGAATGCGGGTAAAATTATCACTTTGGTAGTTGTATTGATTTAATCCGGTAGTTGTTCCTATATATAGTTCTCCTGATGAGGTGCGGCACATGGAATAGATATTATTATCATTCAATTCATTCTCTGCATCTCCCATAGTGTAATGTCTGGAGTGGTTAGTCCTTAAATCCAGTGCATATAGTCCTTTGGAATACGTTCCTATCCATAGAGTGTTATGGTCTAAACTTAAGGCATGTATATTATAGTGTAATCCGCTTAAATTGAGTGGAGTGAACTGTTTAGTCTTAGTATTGAATTTATTAAGTCCGCCATCTTCCGTACCAATCCATAAGTTACCTTCTTCATCCTCACAGAATTCGCGTACGACTTTGCCGCTAAGGCTGTTTTTACCTGTTATGGGGTAATACTTTTCGAATGTGGCGTATTGGTTCGGATAATAATCAATGCCACAAAAATAGTTTCCTATCCAGATGCCTCCTTCCTTATCTTTGCAGATGGAGTAAATGGCATTATCCGATAATGAATAGTCGTCACTGGGATCGTGAGTAAAATGCCTGCTTTCTTTCGTGTTTTTATCATAAGTATAGACCCCCCTTTCCGTTCCAATCCATAGTACATCCTTATTGATGGGATAGATGGTCCTGACAAAGATACTTTCAGTCTGAGGATCGGCTAACAGGTCTGTAACAGTCTGGTTGACGATATTTATACTCTTTAGTCCTCCTTTGGCGGAACCTGTATATAATGTGTTATGCTGCTCGGGAAGAATCTTGAAAATGTGATCAGTAGCAAAGAGGTTCTTTCCATCTTTAGTAGTGAATAATTGTAATGTTCTGAATGTATCATTTGTATAATAAAGACCTTTTCCTTTATAACCCAACCAAACCGTGTTCTGTTGATCGACACAAATGGAACTAAGAGCATGGGCATCGGGAACCGGGTAATGGAATAATGCTTGCTTATCATTGTCGAAGTAGAAGACGCCTTGTGATTCTACTATGAGCCATATGTTTTCGTGCGAGTCAGCAGTGATTTGTACAATGGGTTGGGTAATGCAAACACTGTCCTGGCTCTTCTTTTCGAGTTTGGAGAATGATTCCATGATGGGGTTATACAGATAAATGCCATTATCTGTCCCTATCCATAAGTTTCCATCTTTGTTCTCATGGAGGGAATTGATTGCATTATTGCCTAATGACTGGGGATTCTTATGGTCGTACTTGAATGTGCGGAAGTTAGAGCCGTCGTAACGGTTTAGTCCGTCCTTTGTGCCGAACCACATAAAACCACTCTTGTCTTGCTGTATACAAAGGACAGAGCTTTGAGACAATTTATTCTTTAGTCCTAAATGTTGGAAGTAGTATCTTTCAGCATTTACATGATTTGCAAACAAACTAACGAAAGTTAGCATCAGGAAAAAAAGCTTCTTATGCATAGTTTTATTGATAAGGTTGTTCACAAATGTAGATATTTAATTGTGAATGGCAAGAAGGGAATCAGGCATAAAAAGTATGGGATATTAACTTTGACCGGATAGTAATGTAAACTGGAAGAATATTTTTGTTTTTTTGTAGTCAATAGGCCTACATTTGCCCACAGAACCAACTTCTCATCGAAAATAACACCTATAAAATGATTCGTATTATGAAAAATGTTCTTGCTCTCTTTTATTGTTTTTTGGTCTTTTCCGGTGTTTGTGCACAGGAAAACAAAACGAAAGCATCTCCTGCAAATAGAGATAAAATATCCTTGTTTTCATTGCAAGATGTCCGTTTGTTAGATAGCGATTTTAAGCATATTATGGACTTAAACCATGAGTACTTACTCTCCTTGGAACCGGATAAGTTACTTTCGTGGTTCCGGCGTGAGGCGGGACTGACTCCTAAGGCCCAGCCTTATCCGTTTTGGGAATCGGAATGGATGGGTGGCCATGAACCTCTGCCGGGGCATATCATGGGCTTTTATCTGTCTGGAATTTCTATGATGTATGATTCTACGGGAGATGCTGCCATACTGGAAAGATTGAATTATATATTAAAGGAACTGGCTATTTGCCAACAGGCGGGAGGCGATGGATATCTCTTACCGACTATCAATGGTAGAGCTGTCTTTGAGAACGTTGTACATGGTAATTTCGAAACTTCAAATCCCTTTATAGATACACCTCATGATAAGACATGGGAGCCGGTATATGTGATGAATAAAATCATGCTTGGGCTTTATCAGGTCTATATGCGTTGTAATTTACCACAGGCTAAGGATATTTTGGTGAAGATGGCTGATTGGTTTGGTTATTCCATTCTGGATAAGTTGTCGCATGAAGATATTCAAAAACTGCTGGTTTGTGAGCATGGCTCTATCAATGAGTCTTTTGTGGATGTGTATGAGATAACAGGAGAAAAGAGATATCTGAAATGGGCGCAGATGCTGAATGATGAAGATATGTGGGTACCGATGTCTGAAGGAAGGGATATTTTGCAGGGTTGGCATGCAAATACTCAGATTCCTAAGTTTACTGGTTTTGAGTCGGTTTATCGTTATGATGGAAATGAGAAGTTTACCAAGGCGGCCCGCTTCTTTTGGAAAACCGTAGTAGATAAACACACTTGGGTAATGGGAGGAAATAGTACAGGTGAACATTTCTTTGCTCCCGAAGAATTTGAACGGAGAATTGAACATAACGGTGGACCGGAATCCTGTAATTCTGTGAATATGTTGCGTCTGACGGAACGGTTGTTCTGTGATTATGGTGAGGTTGAAAAAGTAGATTATTATGAGAATGTACTGTTTAATCATATTCTCGCCAACTATGATCCGGATCAGGGAATGTGCGTTTATTATACTTCTATGAAGCCGGGCCACTATAAGGTGTATGGCACTCCGTATGATTCTTTCTGGTGCTGCACAGGTACAGGGTTTGAACAGACATCCAAGTTTGGACAGATGATCTATGCACATACGGATGAGGCTCTTTATGTCAATATGTTTATTCCTTCAGTGGTTTCATGGAAAGAGAATATTCAGGTTCGGCAGGAGACTTCATTCCCGGATGAAAGTTCTACTCATCTGACTATTTCGGGAGACTCTGAATTTGATCTGAAGGTACGCTGTCCTTATTGGGTGGGAACATCCTCACTAACTGTAATGATTAATGGTAAGCGTCAGAAAGTGAAAGCAGGAGCCGATGGCTATATTTCTATCAATAGACATTGGAAGGATGGAGACCGGGTGGATATTGATTTACCGATGAAAGTGGAGGCGGTTCCACTGAATCAGGCTAGCCATTATATAGCTTTGAAATATGGTCCTATCGTATTGGGTGTCCGGATTCCTGACGCTCAGTTACAAAAAGCAGATTTCAGATCAGCACGGAGCACAATCGCATCGAAAAATTATCCTGTAGTCAAGGTACCGGCTTTCTTTGGTAATGTTCAGAAGATCGCATCTGCTATAACCCGTATGAAAGGGGATAAACTTGCATTTTTATGTACTGATAAAGTGGTTTCCCAACCCGTGGAACTGGTTCCGTTTAATACGATTCACTGGAGTCGGTATGCAGTTTATTTCCGTCATTATGATCGGAAAGACGATTATTTAAAGGCACATAAAGAAATGAATGAATTGGAGAACCAACAAAAGCAAGAAGAGGCTGAACTGCAGGCCAAGACTGTCGACCGGGTGATCGTGGCTAATCAAGAGTCGGAAAAGGCACACAAAATGGAGGCGGTATTTTCTTCTAACGGATACGACTGGAGAGATGCAAATAAGGGAGGCTATTTTATGTATGAATTGAAAGCCCTGCCCGGTGTGAAACAGTCTTTATGTTTACAGCTTTTTGGGAGTGATGGAGGAAACCGGGTATTTGATGTACTGATTGATGGGAAACCGATACAGACTCTTGATCTTTCTACTCCTAATCCAGACTGTTCTGGACTGTATAGACGCTATATCGAGATACCCGATAGTTGTATTGCTTCCAAAAATGCTGTGACGGTTAAATTCCAGGCTAAGAATGGAAGTACGGCAGGTGGTATTTTTGATGTACGGATTATAAAAAGAGATAATAACTAATAGTACTTTATTAAAACACAGTATGATGAATAGATTGATTTCTTCTTTCCTATTGATATTTGGACTCATTTTCTCCGTATGTTCTCAGGAGTGGAAACCTGCTAAAGTTGCAGTCATGACTACCTGGGGAGAAAAGATAGATCCTGCACATGTTTTGGAAGAATACCCTCGTCCGCAGATGCAGCGGAACGATTGGATTAATCTGAATGGAATATGGGAGTTTACCCGTGGTACATATGGGGATACGTATAATGAGAAACGGGTTTTTGATAAAAGTATTCTGGTTCCTTTTCCTGTAGAGTCTGCTCTTTCGGGAGTAATGGAAGTTGATGCGAAGAATGATGATAAGAATTACTGGTACAGAAGAACGTTTACTGTACCAAAGAATTATAAGGGAAAAGAATTACTGCTGCATTTGGGTGCTGTGGATTGGTTGTGCGAAGTTTATGTCAATGGGAAGAGTGTAGGTACACACGAAGGCGGATACGATGCCTTTTCCTTTAATATCACCCCTTACCTGCAAAAGACTGCCCAACAAGAGCTGGTGATAAAGGTCTTTGATTCCCAGTGGGCTGGTGGCCAGCCTCATGGTAAGCAGTCGTTAAATCCGAATGGAATTTGGTATACTCCCGTAACAGGTATTTGGCAGACTGTGTGGTTGGAGCCTGTAGCAAAGACCCATTTGTCCGACTTCCTGATCGTACCTGATATTGACAATGAACAGATGAAAATCACGCTCATGCCTAATGCGTTATCGGATGACATGAGTGCTGTGATTCGTGTATTGGCTGATAAGAAGGAAGTTACTAAGATGAAAGTTTCCTCCTTTGGCGAAGAATTGCAAATACCGGTGAAGAATCCTCGCCTGTGGAGTCCTGAGTCCCCATTCTTATATGATGTTGAGATTGAATTGCAGAAGGACGGTAAAACTGTAGATATCGTGAAAAGTTATGCAGGTATGCGTAAAATCGCATTGGAGAGAAAAGACGGCAAACCATGTATTTATCTAAATAATAAACCATTGTTCCAGTACGGTGTATTGGATCAGGGCTGGTGGCCTGATGGATTGTATACCGCTCCTTCGGATGAGGCATTGGAATATGATGTAAAGATGGTGAAAGAAATGGGATTCAACATGATACGTAAACATGTGAAAGTAGAGCCTGCACGCTGGTACTATCATTGTGATAAACTGGGAATGCTGGTTTGGCAGGATATTCCGAATGCGACCACTAATACACAAAGAAACGACTGGGTGGAAACCAACTTTGTACGTGAAGCCCATAATATCATGAACTGTTTGAAGAATACTCCTTCTATTATCACTTGGGTGGCATTTAATGAAGGCTGGGGGCAATATGACCGGAAAGATATTGAAGATAAGCGTGAGGCTTATACACGTATGGCTGTCAAAAAAGTACAGGAAAAGAGTAACGGTCGCCTGGTAAATGCTGCCAGCGGTTGGTTTGATTATGAAATCGGGGATATGATTGATAAACATCACTATCCGCTACCGGCTGGGTTTTTTAAATCGGGGGATGTGGGGGGTGTGG
>ENA-OPWK01000280-OPWK01000280.1-human-gut-metagenome-genome-assembly--contig:-NODE-280-length-13687-cov-6.091403_pt1 | contig 13687 bp, 24 predicted proteins | sample MGYA00241509_ERZ502010 | MGnify/ENA primary metagenome ERZ502010 (study PRJEB25962, sample SAMEA2042014) | human gut metagenome | biome: human gut; feature: human-associated habitat; material: faeces... | reverse complement strand
TGATAATGGAACTAGTAAAAACAGAGGTCTGTGGATAAAACTGCGGAAACTCAAGTCTCTTTATCTTGAATTTATTAATCAAATATCCTATAATTTATATTAATGACAGTCACACAAACGTGCTTCAAATACGCACCGCTTTATGCTTTTCAGCAAAAGGAGGTGATAAACATGGATAAAAAATCCATGGTGCATGTCAGTGCGTACTGGCGGCTTCGTCTGAATAGACTGGAGTTCGTTAGTGCTCACTACCGCCGTTATCCTCGCCGATAACTGTGGATTGTGTGACTGCCAGAAATATCTTAACCAACCAATTCTTTATAACTTTCCAGCAACTCTTTCAACTCTGGATTCTGCTCCGCATACATTTCATACTTATTCGTTTCATCCATCTGCTTGATCATCGCATCCATTTTCTTTTTTATATCAGCAGCTTGTTTTCTCTTCACTACTCTAATATCATAGGAAGATATGTCTACCTTACAGATAACCTCTGCCGTAATGTTTTTATTGTATCTAGCGGCAGCTTCTTCAGGTGTAATAATTTCATCAATTTTCTGAATCTGATCATTACCAGAAACAATTACTTTATCTCCCGGCTGATAATCAAACCCATCATTATAAATTGCAAAGTGATATGTGCCGTATCCCATTTTAACAACCGCCACCTTACTATATCCTGTTAATTTTGTTCCCATATTATTATCCTCGCTTTCATCTTTTATTACTTCAAAAATTCTGGGTATAACCAAAATACTCCATAGCGGCTTGCCTTGTTGGTTTTACCATCTATTTTTATTCCATATTTTCCACTTGATTTGTCTCTTTCAATAATCCCTTTACATCCGAAAATATCTTTATTAGTGTATGTACCAAAAATATAATCAGCAACTATTACTCTCAACCCAATTAAACTATTGTTATTTTGTTTGCATAATTCTCTAAATTCTCTTTTTTTCATAATATTTCAATTTTCTTTCTCATGAAATCGTTCTTTCTTGTGTTTTAATTTTCTCTATTCTTCATCAATCTTAAACGTATACCTTGAACACTCCGACACGCCTATAATGTGCTCTTGTACCAAATCATAAACTTTATTATCCAACTCTTCCAAATCTATAGACGGAGGCAACGGGTGTAAACAAAATTCGTAATCTGATTTTGCGAACATAACATACTCCTCTTTCATTTGATCCCAAATCCCAATATAAGATTCTGTTTCAAAAGAACAAATATCTTCAAAATCCATATCGTTTTCCGGTGTAAGTTTCCTAATTACTTTCTGCATTATTATCCTCCTCTTTTGAATTTAATCCGCATCTCATTCGTAAGACATCTTCTTCAATTTGTACTGTATTAAAATTTAATACTGATCCGTCACTCTGTTTTAAACAAATATTAATATCTTCCATAATGTTTATTCTCCAACTAATATCCAAATCCAACGCTTTTTCTTTACTTTTAAACCATCAATAAAATCAACCTTATCCAGATTAATCATTAGATTTGGCTTATTCCTTCTGATTTCACTAATAGAAGGATAAATGCCTAAATCAACAAGAATTTTAGGAAGAAATCTTTCCTCGGTATAATATGTCTTTTCTGATTCATTGGATAACCAATCCTTGTTGTCTGCTGCAAACATAAATTCTGGAGTTGATATTGGTTTTCCTATTACAACATTCTCTATATAACTCATAATTTATTTTTCAATCCTTAATAATTTCTCTATATATAAATCCATTTTATATCCGAGTTTCACGCAATTCCCTTTTGATATATGATCTTTCCATGAATTATAAGACCTATAAAAATTTTCTTTTGTCATTTCTCCTTTAATAACTTTTATGGCTAATTTTCTATATTTCTTTTTTGCTTTTCGTTTCTTATCCCCAAGTAATTTTTGAATAACTTTTCCATCTTTCGTAATGTAAATATGAAAACCACAAAATTTAATTCCTTTTTTTAATGGAATTATTTGAGTTTTTTCGTTTAATTCTAATTCAAGTGTGCTTATGAATTCATATATTGCATTTAAACATTCCTTCGCATACTTTTTAGACTGAACAATCAAATAAAAATCGTCCATATATCTTCCATAGTATTTAATACCTAGCTCACCAGTAATAAAATGGTCAAGACCAGACAAATTTAATAATGCAAATACTTGACTAATTTGATTTCCTAAAGGCAGCCCAACATTATCGGTACTCTCTATAAATTTCTCACATAAGTTTACGACATCTTTGTCTTCGATAAAAAAACCGATAATATCCTTTAATTTGTTGTGATCAATACTATAGAAATATTTTCTTATATCAGCTTTAACTATCCAACAATCATATCCATATTTCTGATAAGCTAAATACATTTGTGCTTTTAAACAATTTAAACCAAAATCTGCTCCTTTATTTTTCTGTCCAGCATAATTTGTTAAAATAAATTCATTTTCCAATATCGGAAGCAACACATTATCGCATAAACTATGCTGAACAATCTTGTCCTTAAAAGATCCAGCTTTAATTATCCTTTCTTTAGGCTCATACACCTTAAATTCATTATATGGATCTATAATATAATTACCTGACTCCAATAGTTTTTTAATTTGACTAATACCATCTAACGCAGCCATTTCAAATTTAAGTTTGCTTTTACTAAATCCTTTTCCTCTCTTAGACTTTTTATATGCATTATATAAATTATCAAAATCAGTTACTTTATTAAAATCAGTTTTATCTTCTGTCATAATATCTCATTCCTTTGTATTTATCCTGTATCGTTCGATACAGGAAAGGTTGTTTATTCTTTTGATACCGGGACTCTAATTTCAGTATTTTACTTACTTTATTTCGTCTTCCGGAGCAGAACGGACGCACGCTGTTGCCATCCCAACTGCAACCGTTGCAACCCACGTTACCATCATCGTCGACAATCCGAACATAAGAGGTCATACAACAAACAACCCAAAATTTATCATCTCAAACGATCTTTCTTTCGCCACCCAATTGTCATATATTTAATTTCACTAATTTTCTTTTGCCACTGTTCTACAATATTTGAACTTATTAAATTTAGATTCATAGATAATTCTGCATAACAAGACAATTTATCACAAGAACCTATAGCTTTTGTTTGTAATTCTAATCTTTCAGATTTAGCATTGTCTAATTGTAATCTATTTGCATCCATCAAATAGCAATATATATTCATGCATTCATTTTGTATTCTTTCAACTAATACTTTATATTTAGCTGGATATCTATCCCTTTTTGACGTTATTCTGTATGTACACTGCATTAAATCAATAGACTTTGAAATCACTTCCATTGTTCTGTCAGTCATTTATACGCTCCTTTCAGTCGCTTATCGACTGCTTACGGACTCGGCTTACGCCAGAGTCCTATAAGCTGTCTAAACAGAACTTTATTGAAAGATGCAAAGATTCAAGATTTGGTGATATAAAACGGACGCACGCTGTTGCCATCCCAACTGCAACCGTTGCAACCCACGTTACCATCATCGTCGACAATCCGAACATAAGAGGCGTCGCCTGTTTGTTTTGTTCCGTTTGAAGTAGAAGTCCAATACCACTTATTCATTGGCGGAATATTTTCTTTGAACTTTCTTAAAATATCCAATGTCGGAATAGCGATTTTATCTTCTGAGACAACACCATACTCTTTGCTACCGTTTAAAGATATTAAATCCAACGTAATCGGAACAAGTTTACCACCATAAAATTCCTCAAGTTCTTTCGCCAAGCCACTATTAACAAGTTTTTCTCTTACTTCAGATTCTGAATAATTGTTTGTGTCACCAAATCTATTATTAAATAATGATCCATACATGAAATGGTATGTATACTCTCCATCTTTTGCACAAGTCCAAGACTTTCCACATACATATTCAATTGAAAGATTTTTCTCCAACCACTCTTTAACATCTTCTCTAAAGCTCTGTTCATATTTTTCTTTATCTACTATATACCAATCCGGAAGAATATCCTGATCTACATTATATTTCCATTTGCTAATATCTGCTGCCAGATTATCATTTGGAGGAATTAATTCTACACGAATAAATTTTGTTGACGCATTATAAATGTTATCTTCGATTCCTAAATCTTTTAATAATTCTGAATGACTATCGTTATAAATTGTTGTTAATACGTTTCTGTTTTTAAACTGAATACCTGACTTAAATCTACACATTTTCTTAAATTTCCTTTTCTGTCTGTTAATTATTTATTTTTTCTTTTTATCAAATAAGTTGAAATTTTAGTTTCATCCGGATTTTTATTATACACAATATACAGTATCATTACCATTGTGCTTCAACTATATATTGTGTTAATTTTCACATAAAATCACAATTTCATCCTACTTTTCACTACCTTTGTTATTATTAATTTTCTTACTCTTCTTTTCTTTTAAAACTTTCAGATCGGCTTCAATCTGATTGTCTACACTCTTCAAAATTCCTTTCATCTTTCCTGTTGCTTTACATGTAATACCCATAATTCTTATTCTCCTTTTTATTATTTTATTTTTTCAGTTTTTATTGCTATGGATGTCTGTGTCCTTACAATTATTGTCACAAATCACCTTAGCTTCTCCACAAAACTCGAAGCATTCGTTAAGCCATTTAACAACATAATCCAATTTGAAAGAACTATACCCTATAGTGTATTCATCTTCACCGACTTTTTTAAACTTAATATGATAATATGGTTTTCCATCAATTTGTCTGGTTATTATCTCTGCGCTTGTTACTTTCTCTTTTTCAACTTTTTCCATTTCAGAAATAGTTTCATCCATGTGTGAACGGATGATCTTCTCCACATCTTTCACGGAAATCAACAATTCTGTATACCTTGAAAATCGTATTCCTTCAGTTGCTCCTATCTCTTCCAAAATCTTCTCTAATATTTCCATATAGTTCATCTCCTAAGTATAATTCACATTCTATTTTTTATATAATCTTCAACATCACTTTTTGCATTTTCCGGCTCACAATAAATCCTGCATCCTGTCACCGTGCTGTCCACCAAATCAGAATCATTAAAATCTGCGCCATTCTTTTCAAGCCATGTGTCTAATTCATTACATACGTCAATCAAATTCTTTGCAAGTTTCTCGCGCCGGTCAATAAGTCTTTGAACTTTCTTCGGAATTTTCATCACTCCACCTCCAACAACTCTGCATTATCGAAAACGTTTCCAATTACCTCACATTCATATCCATAATAGTTGTCAAAATCAACTGTAAGTCCATCTCCATTCAAAACGAATCTTGAAGTATCTTCTTCCCACTCGCATTTAAAATAGCCGTCTTCGCCAGCAATTTCTACAAATATCATTCTCCCAAATCTTCCTGCCGTTCTTGTCGGTCAGTCCTGTGTACTAGCAGAGGGTGTTCGGGTCGATTTCGTATGGTTCTAATGTCCAGTCTTCACGATTAGGTTTACTCCCTGCATTTAAACATGTAGATAATTCATTCCGTAATATCAAATGAATATTCTTGCAGTAGTCATACACGTAATACCCTTCCACCCATTCGCCATTATCTAACCGCTTTGCTTTAAAAAGGATTTCTCTATTCATCTTCTAACCTCTCATTCCATGCTTCGATTGCAACTTTAGGACTTATAAAAACATATGTCCTACAACATCTTTTTTTACATCTAACAAATGCTGCATGATTACTTTCTGTAACTATTTCCGCCTCTCCACCACAAAACGGGCATTTCTTTAGTTCTTCCATACTTTCCACCCTTCCGAGTCTCTACGAGTTCCTTGCGAAAAAACTCGTAAGAAAACTCGTAGGGCTCTTGTTTTAAGCTTGTTTAAACCTTATTTAACTTTCCTACCAATCTATCGCTTGTCCGCAATTATCACAATTTTTCTGTCCATACACATCTATATTTCCACACGTTGGACATTCGTAAATTGCTGCAAATTTTACAGAATGTTCAATAGGTTTCTTCGGCAACTGCTTTTCCAGTGCTTCGATTGCTGTATCTAATGCTTCACATAACATATAATATCCACTTGTCGGATAATTTGATTTGATAGTTTCTATCGCTTCTCTAACTTTCTTTTCGTCCATCTTTCATCACCTTCTCGTAGCATTGTTTTAATTGTTCGTTGGAATAGTTTTTAAAAGTGCAATTTCCACTACCAATCAAAATACACGGTCTCGGACACAGACATTTGTTTTTATTGCAGAACTCATAACACGCACCAATCATCTCTTCTCTACTTGGTTCAACCTCAATCTTCTCTCCTGTCAGTTCTTCCAACTTCTGTCGCATTGCTTCGGCAGTCATGCGCTTGGTTTCTTTGCGATCCCAGATAATTTCAAGATTGCAATCTTCAAGTAGACCTTCTAAATTGCTCGAGCAATCATTCCTTACCTTAAAAACTCTAACAATGTCATATGCTTTATTGTGAAATGAATGTTCTGTTAAATCATCCCCATATCTGCTTAACCTGTTGTAACCACCATTTCTTGTAGCTATATTTCCAAGCACAAGATATCTTCCTCTTTCTCTTGTTTCAATCACCATACCATCTTTCAAATCTGCTTTTGTAAATTCTTTCTGCATATTTTATTCCACCTTAACATTCTTAAATTTTTCTATATTTACAAAATCCATATATACCATTAACAGTTTCAACATACACTCTTTCCATGATTCTTTATGTCCTTTAAAATCTGTAAATGCATAACAATAAATATTTCCATCTTCATTTTCATCAACAAACCATATGTCTTTTTTATTCGTTGCAGTCAAAATAAATGGAGTTTCTACAGTAAAAATAAATTTTTGACCATTTTGTAACTGTACAATTGTAGTTGGAAGGTAATTTACATTAAACCCATCTAAATTTTGTTTTGGTTCTTCATCATATGGCTCATATATGTAAACAACATCTGTTTCACCGTTATCACCAATTTCCCAAATATCTTTGATTTTCTTCCACAGTCTATTCTTCACACTAGGCTTGCTGCAAATAAAAATATTATTTCCAGTAAGTTCTAGTAATTTACACTCTTCAAATCCTTTTCCTTCTTTAATTTCAATCTGACGAATCATTTCATGCTACTCCTTTGTTATTCTGTTTTTTCTATTTACATACTTGTCAAAATCTTCTTTCATATATGTATAATTCTCTTTTTGATTCTTAATATATGTTTTCTGTCTGTTAAAAAAATCTAAAAACCATTCATCTAAAACCAAATCTTCTTTATATGAATATGCTACAATTCCGATCAATGAGTTATGATTCTCTGGATTTAATAATGAAGAATTGTTGTCTACATCCAAGGTTAAAACCTCTAAATCTTCTTCATAGCATTTGATGTCTTCTTCTGTCGGGTTCTCATATACATTAGTATTTACAAAGTCAATCGCCGACTGATTTATTTCTATCTCTTCTATATTATTCTTTTCTTCAGCCTCAATTCCCAAAAAATCTTTTAACAATGTTTCCAACAGGTCTAACTTTTTCATGATAAGAGGCTTCTTTTTAGTGCCTGTTTCTTCATCTAAAGAATCAAAACTTATACCATTAATTTTTTTACTATGTAAATCCGCCTGTAATGCACATAGAAATTCATAAAACCGCTTATCTTCTAGTCTGTATCTCTCTGATAACTTGTCAAATTTATTAAATAATACAAACCAAAGGAATGAGTTTTTGGAATTAAACATCCCTGCGGTTTCTTCTCTTGTCACAGAAACCAATCTTTCTACATGTAAATAGAAATCTACAAAAACATTCTCTGTTGCATTATCTGTAAGATATTCACACATCTTTCCAAAATCACTGTTATAGGCATCCGGAAACTCCGAAAGCACAATAGATTCAACCAGCATTCTTCTCAGTGTACCTGCTGTGATATTTGCTTTTGTGTATGATGTCTTTTTGCAATCAGGTTTAAAGAAATCCATTTTCAAAATATTATCCACAAGTTCTGCATATTCTTCATCAAATCCTGTCCATCCACTTTGCGCTACATTCATAGACCTACATCTATTGAATCGTGAAATGTCGTAAGCGATATCCATTTTTGTGCAGTTTAAATTGAACATAACTGGAAGCTGATATTCTTTAAATCTGTCTTGCAATTCGTCTGGAAGTTGCGAAAACTTCTTTCCACCAATATCAAAAACTTTCTTTTCTGGAACCGGGAACCCATCTTCATTCAACACAACATTTCCATCTTCATCCAATTTATCAGATTGATATTCAATGTTTCTAATCTTAATATTTTTTGAAATAGCAAACCCATCATGCATAAAATCATCAATATTCGTACATCTCTGCTTTCCATCAATAAGCCAAAGCATCTGGATGCCATTCTTAATTTCCTCTGAGATAATAACCTGAGTCAATGCTCTTCCCTGAAGAATATCTGACATTAATTCACTTTTGGTCTTCAAATTCCACTGTCCAGAAGTTCTCTGGAGAATATGATCGTCTCTCAGTCTATGCTTCCTCAATTTCTTGCTGATTGCCTCAAGTGAGTAACTTGTGTTCTTTGTTTTTTCTGATGTTCCCATTGTTATATTCTCCTCTTCTATTACTTCAAAAATATTGTCTTGCAACTCAGATTCTTCTCTTAATAAAAACTTTTTCTTCTCATAGCTACGCATATCACTTATACATGAATAGTAGTCTGTGTCCGAGATATGTAATTTTTCTTTAATCTCATAGTCACAATATCCCTCACTTAACAGCTTTGCAATTTCACGTTGCACACCTCCTAGAGATTTTAAAAACGCTTTTACATTTTCAGACATTAAAGAACTATGTGTTGATAAACATTCTCTTTCAATACTAATTCCAGAATCAATTATTTCTGCCAAATCATTTCCATCATCATTCGGCGCATCAAAGGAAATATCTTGAATAGGTATATTATTATTTTTTTCATCTTTAACAATATTTCCATTCTCATCTTTTAAAACATTGCATCTGCAACCTCTTGTATCATCTCTCATCCACTGAATGAATTTACGTCTTAAATTTCCAGTCAGGAATGTTTTAAATTGAGACTTTTGTTTATTGTATGTTTCTATGCTTTTTCCCAGAGTATCCACTGCAACATCATATAAATCATCATAATTCATGCGCGGAATATTACACTTTATAAGAATTGGATCGCATATCTTCCTCAACTGTTTCATATTATTATCACAATAGTAGTTCACAATCTTTAGTTGTTCTTCGGTCAATTTTGACCATTCAATTTCTTGTTTCTTTCTCATCTCTACCTCCGTGATAATATAATTTTATGTAGTATTCTCTTCTACAAATCAAATAGTTCTTGTAATACTCTTGGAGCATATTGTCTGTTATCTAATCCTTCAATACACTTCATAATCTCATCTGTTGCAGTTTCGCTTATTTTCTTTCCTAGAATAATTCCTAAAACCTGCAACTCGTTCTTGATTGACCTACGCTTTACTCTTCTATCTTTGAGTATCTTGTATGCTTTATAACCCTGTGCAGCATTGAGATTTGTAAATTCTATGTAATGCAAACAATCCTGAATTTCTTTTTCAACATCCGATAATTCTTTTGATAGCACATCTTTTCTGTCTGTTGCATCTTTTGCAAGACCATTCAAATCTGAAATCCTATCAATCCAACGCTGAATATTATCTGATATAAGAACTTTCTCGGTGTTGTGAGATATCTCTTCCTTGTTTACCTGTTTTACTCCATCGGGCGGTTTGTCATATTTTTCTACCCGGAACGCTGCTCTAAGTGGTTTTGATAAACTGTTCTCAAAAATTCTTTCTGCCTGTTTCTTATTATAGATGTCAGCCATACTTTCGCTAGATGTTGGGATGTATTTACCATTATGCATACGATAAATAAATCTTTTTCCATCGGTAATAACATATTGTGCCATCTTAATTCACTTCCTTCTGTTTTATTTTTTTTAATGGATCGTGCCAGACTCGAGCTGGCGACTTCACGTTTATGAGACGTGCATTCTACCAACTGAATTAACGATCTTTAGTTTTACCACGTACACCTACGACATATTACATTTTGTAAATATACATGGTGAATGTGCTTAGTGGGATTTAAACCCACACTCCTATCGGAATCAGATTTTAAGTCCGAAGCGTCTTCCTATTCCGCCATAAGCACATAACTGGACTAGCTGGATTTGAACCAGCAAAATAACAGGGTCAAAACCTGCTGCGTTACCTTTTCGCCATAGCCCATTAATGCATTATGCTCTATTAAATTTACAAAACTTGGAAATTTTAGCTGAAACGCTTGACACTTTTATATATGTAAATTAAACTAATAGTGTCTATGTAGCTGTTGCTATATATTCCTTCAAATGATCCAAAATGGATTGTTTGATGTGTGATTGAAAGTAGGTTGTGTACCCGTAGGTGTTGGCGCACCGTTGATGGGATACCAACCTATTTTCTTTTTCGGGAGCAAATGCAGAACATTTGTTCTGTTTTTTTATATTTTATATGTTACCACTTCCATTTTGATTTTGCAATAGTTTTAGAACATTTGTTTGGTTTTTTTATTTTCTATTCTTTGAGCAGTACAATTTTTTGAATCCCTTTTGGCTTTATATTGTGTATATCTTGCTTTTCAGAAAACAGTTTTAATTGTTTAACAAAATCATCACACAGCGAAGTGGCTGTTTGTATATCTTCAAAAATTTCCGGATATTCTTTCCGTTCTTTTTTCACAAAGCTAACATTTGCCTTTGTGTCTTTGAGGTCTTGTATGGCAACCAACACTTTTGCATTTTTATCACATCGTTGCATCGCTTCTTCTATTGTTAATTCTACATACTTCATTCCAAACAACCTCCTAATTATCTATTCTCCCCAATTACTAAAATAAACTTCTTTAATAGCAAGTTGGTCTTTTTCATCAGTGATTCTACCAAGAAGTTTTATAATACGTTCCTCTGATACTTGTCTCATACACTCTCCTAGCACTACCGAGTTTTCTTTCAATCCTGTTCCTCTTCCTTTTTTGATTGGAGTATGCGTTGGAATATGATGTTTCCTTTTAGCAGTAGTACATGGCATTACTAATGTTGTCGGCGAATGATAGTTTCCAATGTCATTTTGAACAACAATAGCAGGACGCTCCCCATCTTGTTCAGATCCAACATTCTCTCCAAAATCAACAAGCACTACATCAAATTTTTTAATAGATTGTTTCACTCTAACGCAACCTCCTTTCATTCTTTTTTAATTTTCTCTTTTTATGATTAACATTATATATCTATAAGTATTATATGTCAAGATATATTATTGATAAATATTATATTTTTTAGTATAATAACAACAAAACTATCAACTAAACAAATGAGGTGAGATAATGATTAAATTAAGACTCAATTATCTTCTGCAACAAAAGAAAATGTCTGCTTACAAATTATCAAAATTAACTGGAATTTCTACTAACCATATTGGAAATATGGTACATGAAGAAACTTCTCTTATTCGCTTTGATACCCTTGAAAAAATATGCAAAACGTTAAAATGCACACCTAATGATCTTTTTACTTCCAATGATCCGCAAATGCAAAGATTATTACTTCTCTCTAATTCACAATCATCTCAACCTGAAGCCCCTGAATCTTCCGATCATATAGAGGACGATAGCGACAAATAGTCCTATCGCCCTCTATTTCTCTACATTCCTTCTAAGCTTACACCGTATGTTCCATCTGTATAATTGTTTACCGTTACAGCCATGCTACTATGCCCTAATTGCTGCTGAACAAAAGCAACTCCAAATTTCTTTTCCATCATAGTTGCATACCAATGACGCATCATATGTGGTGTAATACCGTCTCCATAGTTTTTGAAAATTTTTTTAATATTATCCTCATTCAGACGTTTGCCATTTTTATTTAAAAGTAATGCGTTTGAGTCTATGATATTTTCTATTGTCTGACGAACTTTTAACCATTCTATGATTTCTATCATTGCGCTTTCTGTCAATAATACTTTTCTCTGTTCCTCTATTCTATATTTCTTCTTCCCAAGAACCTTGATATATGCTCTATTGTCTGTTTCGTCACCATTTAGATATATATCTGTTAAATCCAAACCTGCAAGTTCTGATTCTCTGATTCCAGTCCCCTTTAAAATCATAAAAACAGTTAAATTTCTTTCTCGTATACACGGGTCGGGTTTCTGTTTAATTCTAGTTTCCATCAATAATAACTGTTCTTCTGATGGCATTTTTAATACTAAATTATTATTAGATGTAACAAAATCATATGGCACAGATTTTATTATATTGTTTTTTACTGGACACCGATTTGTTAAGGATAAGTAGTTCCAAAAACTACTAAGCATATTTTTTTTTATATATACTGATCGAGATGACATTCCTTTTTCAAGATATTCTAAATATGAAGTTATATCTACGATATCTATGTTAAGGAAATCTTCTGGCTGTATTTCTGCTATATTTTTTCTATTAATAGACTTTTTTTCTATCATGTGTTCCAACATTGATCGAATTGTTATCCAGTAATTAATCTTGGATATAGAACTCTTCAATAAGACAAAATATCTCTGAATAAATTCTGGAACTTGTAGTTTTTCAAAATCTTTAACTAATCTTTCATATAATTGTTTTTGTTTCTCATCTTTATAACACATATTTTTCTTCCTTCCCTACAGATCGAATGTTTCTAATGTGTCTATTTTTGTTTTAAGGTATTCCATTGCATCCATTCGTTTAATTTGAATTTCATGTGGCTGATCCATATGTACTCCATAACTGTTTCGTCCTTTAGGTAAATTATTTTTATCCAAATATTCTATAATTCCCATCGAAGAAATTGTCTGACTTTGAAATTCTGATATTTGACTTTTTGACACCTTATCCAAAATAATACACCTCCGTTCAACATATTATTCTCTCTTGTCTTTCTTCCATTTTTCCGGATGCAAATTTCCGTACAGTCTCTTCCAATCAGTTTCCGGCATTGTATGTGTTGCATGATTCATTTTAACAATTACATGTTTCTCTTCGCCTACCATAAATTTTCCAATAATCATATAAACTTATTCTCCTTTTCTCTTCTTAAAATATGTAATTTGGTAAACAAAAAAGAGATACCGCTTTTTACGATACCTCTATTGGTTATTAAACCTATATTAGTCATTTAAATTTTAGTTTTACTACTTTTATCTCAATTGTACACTTAAATTTTTTCCAAGTGCTGGTGTGTCATAAGGATCTTCTTTATTAACCATATCTCACCTCTAATAAAAACCTATTTTTATTTATCCAATAATAACCAAATATTTTTTCCATAATATTTTTTCTGAATATCAAAGATTGATTCAGATGTACTAATATCTGATAATTTAACTGCTTCAAAATTATAACCTTCACAAGCTTCCATAGTTCTATTTCCGAATCTATTTTTAACACATTCCACTTTTCCATTGGATTCTTCTATCATGCAAAAACTACATTCTTGTAAAGCAATTATCTGTCTTTTCTTTATGGTTATACGTGCATTATTAGTATCTGTTTGGAGTATCATTTTAATAATATCTTTAGCTTGTTCCAATGATTCAATTTCATCAACCGCTTTCATATGCAAATTCTGCTCGAACGGTACGCCTATTCTGAAATCGTCGGTACATTCATTCT
>ENA-OPWK01000268-OPWK01000268.1-human-gut-metagenome-genome-assembly--contig:-NODE-268-length-13799-cov-3.638097_pt1 | contig 13799 bp, 6 predicted proteins | sample MGYA00241509_ERZ502010 | MGnify/ENA primary metagenome ERZ502010 (study PRJEB25962, sample SAMEA2042014) | human gut metagenome | biome: human gut; feature: human-associated habitat; material: faeces... | reverse complement strand
CGAGAAGCTGTCTGGCACGATTATGCGTTGGGATTATGAGCGAGAGGCGGATCATCGTGCGAATGTAGCAATTTATCCGTAAAAAACCGTTATATTTGCACAAATTATAAGCGATACGACTATGCACAATCTGTTTCGTACCCTTTTGTGACCACCGGAGAGTTGCTGTGGGAAGTGTTTGCTTCGGTGTGTAATGGCCATGCGTTCCATAGCTGTTTCCACGCGACGTTTGCGTTCGGCGGAAGGAATGCCCATATAGAGCAACGGCAGTTCGATGTTTTCGTATACGTTCAGTTCGTCAATCAGGTTGAAGCTTTGGAATACGAAACCAATGACACCTTTACGCAGGCTGGTGCGTTGTGCTTCAGTGTATTTGGATACTTCCTTTCCATTGAGGTAGTATTCCCCGCCCGAAGGATTATCGAGCAAGCCGAGGATATTCAGCAATGTAGATTTACCGCAACCGGAAGGTCCCATGACTGCGACGAACTCTCCTTCTTTCACTTCGATGTTCACATTGTTCAAAGCCCATGTTTGCACTTCTTCTGTCTTGAAGATTTTTTGCAGGTTTACTGTTTTAATCATAATAGTGATAATTTTAATTAGTAATATTGTTTATTCATTTTTTATTATCTCGGCCGGATTGATATGCATGATCCGGTAAATTTTGTATGCGGTGGTGAGGAATATCATGAAGGCCACACTGAAGAATAACAGAATTCCCCAATCCCAACCCTGTATGCACTTCACTGTGTCTGCGTCTATTGATAGCAGCATCAGTCGTACCAAAGGATAAGCAACCGCAAAAGCCAGCAGGAAAATCATCAGATAAGCTTTACCGAATATGCCGGCAATGATCCATGGGGTAGCTCCGTTGATTTTACGAATGGCTATTTCCTTCTGTCGGCTGACTGTGTCCATGGAGATTGCCGAATAGATGCTCAGTACAACCAATAGTATACTTACAATGGCCAGGATTGTCATTGCCACTTGTGTCATATACATTGATCCCATCATCGTTTGTTTGTTATCAGATAGGGAGCGGATTTCAAGAGGCAAGGTCGTGGGTACGTAGTTACGACAGATATCAGTGATGCGCCGGATACTTTTGGCAGCGTTTGTACTGACATAGAAATACCTGAAATGGTTGCTGGGGAAAAATACCGAACCGATGGTTGCTCTTCCCTGAGTTTCTTTATAGAGTTCTTTAAAGATACCGATGATGCGGTAACTCTGGCCCTCAATCTCTACTCTGTCTTGCACGTTGTCCTTATCCAGTTGCTGTCTGAAGGCCTCACTGACATAAACGGTACCTTCTGCATCTCCATTCACTTCTTTTCCTTGCAATGGGATCTTCAGGAATTTAAAGTAACTCGGAGCTCCCATTGCTATGTCAATCATGACCTCCGATTGGTCAGCTTTCTTATAGGTGCGCATAAAATGATTTCCACTTTGCAAATCATCTGTCATGGTTAGTGTCTCTATACACTCCGGCAATGCTTGAATATCAGATAATATAGGGTTTATGTGCTGCCACATACGTTGGCTGTTCACCTTTAGGGAAATGATATTTTCTTCTTCTTCGGATGTAAGCGGATTGTATGCCTGACCGAACGCTTCGTGCCACACCATATTGACGCCGAGTGTACTGCCCACAAAGAAAATGGCAATGCCTAACTGCAACCACATCATAATTGAACGGAAAATATGACGGCTACGGTTATTGTTGATTTGGCTGATTATGCTCACTTGCCGTAAACGGCGGATGGGAAACCATATTACGAGCATACAGATCATCAGAAGTGCAATATATATTTGAAACTGTATAACGTAGATAGATGACAAGGGCAAATCGGGCATATCATGGCTTGGAATGTATATCTTCGCAAGATTTATCATGAGTTCCGTTAAAAACAGAGATAAAAGAAATGCGGTGGACATCATCCAAAATACTTCAGCAAAAAGGAGCAGGAACAGTCCTTTTTTCTCGGATCCCATGCATTTGCGAAGCGCCACTTCACGCTGACGATTATAGAACATCTGAATGATGAACTTAAGGAAATTGATCAGCCCTGAAACCAGGATAAGTGAGGCTATGAATAGTATCAGAAACTGCACCATTGTCAGTTCTTTGTCTTGCCGCATACTGAACGCGGCGTAAGAGTGTACGGTGTCCTCATTCCGTTGCCACGTTATGGACTGTAAACTTTTGTTTAGCATTTCCATAGTTGCCTTAGGCGATAGATAACCTTGTACACTCAAGGCATCATAAGTCATGATTTCATAGGAGAAATAACAATCGACTTTGGGGTCTTGTAGTCCGTTATCTTCCACTACATTCACGACTTTAAAGCTCTGTATTGTATTTTCCGCTATACTTTGTGGGTTAGCAAGGCGTATGGTTGTTCCAATGGGATTTGCAGTGCCGTATGCTTTACTTGCAAATTTATGGGATAATACCACTTCATCAGGTGCTTCGGGAAGTCGGCTGCCATGTAGCAATTTTCTGTTGTTATAGGAGAAAAAGTTACTGTTAACCCCTCTATAACCTATCAGAAAAGGTAAGTTACGTTGTTCGTTATCAATGACTTCTATTTCCGTTGAATTGTTAAAGGATTGTATGGTCAGGCATTCTAAACCACTGATAGATTGCTCTTCCAGTCGCTTTATTTCATTGGTTCGAAAAAAAGGACTTTGTTTCTGGTTGACTGTTATTCTTATCCGTCGCTCGCTGTCAGGTAAGTTTTCAAGTTTGGCCCATTCCTGCATGAAAAAGCATATAATGGTATAGCATACGATTCCCACTGCCAGGCAAAGGGCGGAAATGAAACTGTGAGTCTTGTACTTCAGCAGATTTCGTAGAGCAACTTTCAAATAATGTAATACCATTGTTCTTATTCGTTTTTAATCACCTCCGCCGGATTCGTTTTTGCTATCCGCAAGATACGGAAAAGTATTGTAAAGCCTGTAATAAAAGTAACAATCAAGAATATGCAGAGCCAGAAAAGCAGACCGCAGTCAAAGAATACCGTATACATTTGTTTCCATAACATCAATACAACATATACAAGCGGGAATGCAACGATGGCACTACACAATAACAAGATAATATAAAGACGGGCAAACAACAGGATAATCTGCGGAACATCTGCCCCATTTACTTTACGGATAGCAACTTCTTTCTGACGTCGTTCTGTATCGAGCGTGATGCTGGAGTATACACCTAACAGTGTGATAATAATGCTGATAACGGCAAAGAACAAAATAATGTCTTTCAGATTGCACTCAAGAGCCTGCGAAACATAGATATCATCCAGGAATGTTTTAGCCTGATAAGTTATATTTTCAGGAAGCATCTCGCGGTAGACTTTCTCAATCCATCGGGCTACTTCCTTTTGCTGGTCCGGATGACTCTTTATGTAACAATGGCCTATGTAGACTGAAGGATCATAAGACAGGAAAGCATATCCACTACTTCGGTTATATACATCGGCCTGAAAAGGTGCAGATATTCCACAGACTGTGTAGTCGGTATTACCGCTATACAAGTTCATACCTATTACATCTTTCTTCTGTATCTGTTGCCAGACATTATCTACCACAATATCTTTTTCCGTTTGAGGAAGTCTTCCTTGTTCTATGGGAATATTCATGAAAGAGAAGAAATTGGCGGGTACAGCCATGACACTAATATCAACCCAGGAGTTCTCATTTCCCTTTTCGGTCGTTAATCCATTGCCTGACATCCCTTGCATATAACCGATATCTGATAACAGAATCTCTTTCACTCCGGCATGTTGTTTAAAACGCTCTATCAATGCCAGCTTTTCCTCATTCTTCATAAAGGGATAGTCCAAGGGAATACTAAGAATCTCCGACTTTTCTTTTTGACTTAGCGTATGAAGCAAACTATTGGTCGTTTTTTCTGCTTGCAGATATAAAGCAGCCGTCAGGGATACAAATACCCAGCAAATAAAGAACTGGATACCCAGCATAAGGTTACGTCCCCATTGCTTACCTCTGCGTTTATTGTTTCCATAAATACCTGTTTGCACGGTAATGCGACGAATACGAATGGAAACAGACAAACATATAAAGACGCAGAGTATGATAAGAAGAACGATATATTGCAGAGCATGTATTAAAAGCGTTTCAGAGGTAAAGGTCATTGCAAAGCCCGGCAAAGAGAAATTCATGTGATTCCCTAATAATTCTATGCCTGATAATACCAGTATGGAGGATATGGATATGACAATCAACGACTGTGTGAATAGTAAACAGAAGAGTTGTTTCCAGTTGCATCCTATCATTTTCATGATACTGTATTCTTTAGTACGATTGAAGAAAGAACCGATAAGGAAATGGAAAAAGTTGATCAGCCCTACTAGTAATATCAGTGTACCTACAGTTCCGGTAACTAATTCCAGATAGGAAGCACCTTGTTTTTTCAATCTGGATCCCATATTACTGGCAGTGACAGTGTAAGCTTCGTCATACAAAGTATAGGTATAGTCTCTTTTTGAGAATTGCTTTTCTAAATCAGTACATGTAGTTTGTGGTGATAACAACACGTAGGTATTTGCTCCCGTCATGTTATGCCGTTTGGGACTTTGTAGAAGTCCTTCACTATCGTTTACGGTCAGCATATCTATGTTTTGCATGAAATCCAAACTATTGTTCAGAGGGATATCTTTCATTACTGCTTGAATGATATAGACGATACCTCCTGTTTTCGGGGTACTTTCAGGAGAAGTATTGAGTCTTCTCATGAGAGTCATGTGTTTTCCGATAGCACTTTCTGCATTACCGAATATTTTAATGGCCATAGATTGGCTCAGGATGACGGAGTTAAGAGACTGACTTGCCATTTTCCAATGTCCTGCTACCATTTCCGGAGTGAAGATTTTATTGTAGCAAGTATCTATTTCAATCGTTTCAAGCTCATAGGGTAGCGTCTTTTCCGGAGATAACTCTACATAATAAGGGCGTTCGCGAGGATAGGTTACGGATGAAATGGCTTCCGTTTCTCCCAAAGCCCATGTGCGCAATTCTTCGGCCAGAGGAACCGGAGAACCGGAAAAATATCTGTCTGCCTTGCCGTCATAGAGATTTAATTCTGCTATGCGATCATGATTAGCAAAACAATGGTCTGTGCTTTCTACAAAGCGACTGCAATATATGCAGACACAGAAGCAGAGCAAACCTACTGCCAATCCGATGATGGAAATGATATTTTGTGTCTTATGCTTACACAAGTTTCTGAATGCTATTTTGAGATAATGGAATATCATGGTATATTAGTTGCTATTATTTTGACTAAGTGATAAAAGTATATTCTTGTACATAATATATTCATTTTGATAATAAGCTTTCAAATCCTGTGCCAAAGTTGTAATGGTTTGTATTCTAGATATATATGCATCATATTGATACTTGATAAGTGTGCTATACTGCACATAAACAGTGCGAATACGCACCGTCTATTCACTCTTTATCACTTCCGCCGGATTTTGCTGTGCAGCCTGCCATACGCGCCAACCGATACATAACAGAATAAGTAAACCTATCCCACAAAATATGGCCAGATATATCCATACACTGATTGCTGTTTGTTCTATATAGCTTTCCAGCCATTTTTTCATTAAAGCGTATCCTATAGGAAATGCTATCACTGATGCTGCAACGAGTAATATAAAATACTCTTTTACAAACATGGTAAGTATTTCTTTTACAGATGCTCCGTTTACTTTGCGGATGGCTATTTCTTTACGCCGCTGCTCGCAACTTAGCGTAATGAAAGAGAAGATTCCGAAAGCGGCAATGAGTACGCAAATAAGTGAGGCAAAGCCAAGCAACTTCAATAATAACGTTTCGGATTTCAGGAACTTGGAGTACTCCTCTTCTATATTGAGAAGAGAATGATATTTATTACTGCCAGTTGAGATTTTGGCATATACATCATCTACTCGCTTTTTAAGATCATCCCATGTTCCTGCCCGATATTTTATCAAGATATCACCATAGTTGGCATCGGAACCTCCCAAACCTCCTTTATTGCAGAATAAAGTAGGTGCTGCCGGAATTGTAGGTGCTGTGATATGGAAGTCTTTTACAATTCCGACGATTGTAACTCCTTGGTGAATATTGATTTTCTTACCTATCGGATTATCTAAACCTAATTTTTTTGCACAAGTCTCGTTGATGATAGCCTTATCTGCATCATCCGGTTTTAGCATTTCACCTTCTATTAGTTTCAGGTTGTAGAAATTGATAAACTCCCTCCCTTCTCTTATGCAGGTGATATCTATTCTATCTGCCTTATCCGTACTTTTCTTTCCTTCCCAGCTATCTGTACTATAAGTTAGTGTACTGTATCTTGGAAACAAGGGTTCACATCCTTTCAGTGTCTCTACAATACATGGCATCTTATCTATTTCGGCACTGACGGCAGCGTAAGATTCCGGAGAAACATATTGTCTTAATACTGCTGTATTCTTTCTTTCCCAACCAATGTCACCATTTGCCAGATGATTGAGTTGCTTCATAAGAATGCTTACGCAAAAGATAAATAAGATACATATTATCAATTGAAATACTATACTACATTTGCGGAATCGGAACAGACTGCCGGATTGTCTGTGGTATCGGCGGACAATAAAAGGTATTAATAGGATATAGGATATGAAAAGGATGCCTGTAAAATAGAGGAATGATTCTTCATAAATATCTCCATTAATTTCTGAGAGTTCTCTGAATTTCGGAAGTGATAATTCAATGAGTGTCATCCCGACAAGACCGGATAAAAGCAGCACAAATAAATATTCGGTCCCAAAAAGTATGAATAAATTTCGAATGGATGAACCACATACTTTTCTTAATTCAATTTCCCGGTTTCGTGTGCGCATACGGGTGATAAACAAGGAGAGATAGTTGAACAATGCGCAAAGTATAATCATGCCGCTTGCTATGGAGAAAAGTACTAAATAATTGAATTTAAGGGCTAGTTTTTCATTTATGGCAGAGTAATGGTACTGGGTTAATGGAATTATCTTATATTTTTCGAGAGGTTTGGGATACCATTGGTTTCCGGATTCGTAGTTCTTCATTTTTTCCTGAAAAGATGTAGCATCCACTCCTTTACGTAGCCGAACGTAGGTTTGAAATCTATGTACTCCCCATTCGCTTTTTTCTTTTTGAAATTGTGATGACATTGTCCATGCGGCAAAATAGAGATTACTATGTTTCTCTACATTTTTCAGAATGGCACAGACTGTCTTAGGTGTATCATTTGCCTCTATCTCTTGTCCCAAAACTTCAGTTGAACCGAATAATGACATCGCAGTCTCCTCTGTTAATGCAATTTTATTATCAGAATAAAGGAATTCCATGCTTCCGGATAATATGGAGGTAGGTTGGAACATCTCTAAAAATGTGGAGTCAGCATACATGCAATTAACTTTTGCCGTTTTCCCCTCTTTGGTTTTCAGCCCCATTTCCCATTGGTAAACTGCACATGCGGCTTCTACTTCCGGAAATTCTTGCCGAAGTGTAGTAGCCGACATATATGAACTGTATGTGCTGAATGTTGATTCACTAAAAGTGGCTTCTTGATAAAGCAAATGAGTTCGTTCCACACCTTCGTAGAATTTGTCATACGTAATTTCGTAGTGTATCCACAGATTTGAGAGTGCAAAGCAAGTAAATCCTACTGCCAAACCTATAATACTGATAATACTCTGTATTTTGTATTTCAGTATATTACGAAACGCTATCTTGCAATAATGCTGTATCATGTCTTTGATTTTTCTATTATTCACTTTTTATCACTTCCGCCGGATTCTGCCGCGCCGCCTGCCATACCCGCCAACCGATACATGCAAAAATAACGATCATTATGCCACCGAATATAGCAAAATATATCCAGGCACTGATAACTGTTTGTTCTACATAGTTTTCAAGCCAACGCTTCATCAGCACATACCCTACAGGGAATGCGATGACAGATGCTATAATCAGTAAGAGCATATATTCCTTCACAAACATAAGAAGAATATCTTTAATGGCAGCTCCATTTACTTTGCGTACAGCTATTTCTTTGCGCCGTTGTTCACAACTTAGTGTAACAAGAGAGAATATGCCGAAAGCGGCGATCAGCATACAAACAATAGCGATAAAACTCAGTAACTTTATCAGTGCATCTTCTGATTTCAGATAGCCGGTATACTCCTCTTCTGTATTATATAACTTATATCGCACTTCCGGATATTCATAAGTGAATATGCTATCTATCCGATTTTTAAGTTCTTTCCATTTACCATCATGAAACTTGATTAGTATTTGTCCTTTCCCTATAGAAAATCCGGAGTTTTTAAGAATATCTTCTGTAATTAGAGTATAAGGCGGTACCGGTTCTGTTGGAGCTGTGATGTGGAAGTCTTTGATTATGCCTGTAATGGTCCATGCTCTATTATCCAGATAAAGCTTCTTTCCAATCGGTTCACTCATTCCAAGTGCTTTTACTGCCGACTCGTTAATCATGATTTTATTAGTTTCTGTTGGTTTTACCATTTCCCCTTCCAGCAGTTGCAGATTGTAGAAAGATACGATCTTTTCACAATTCCACAAACTCAGCATATCTATGCTTTTCATACCATCTTCTTTCCCATCCCAATTTTTGAAGCTTTGTGAAAAACCTGATGACTTGGGCAATAAACAACAATGTCCGGTTATGACCTCTTTTGTGCATGAGAATTGCTTTATCTTATCAGCAATGGTTTCAAAATCTTTATCCGGATATAAAAGATTGATAGAAGCTATATTTTTTCTTTCCCATCCCAGATCCGTATTCGTAAGATAGTAGATTTGCTTCATCATGACTATTATACAGAATGTGACAAGAAGCCCTATCGCTAACTGAAATGCAATGCTTACTTTACGGAGCATATACTTATTTCCGGTATTCCGGATGTGCGACCGCCTGATGGCGAATGGCACTAACAAAAGCAAAGACAGTAAGAGAATTCCCACAAAATAAAGCAGTGATTCTCCATAAATATTTCCGGATACACCGGACATTTTCTTAAAGGCAGGTAAGGCCATCTCAACCAAAGCCATACCCAATATGCCAGATAGTAATATGATGTACAAATATTCTATAAAAAGTAGAATAACTACACCTCCGATGGAGGAACCGCATACTTTACGCAGCTCTATCTCACGGCTACGAATTCTCATGCGAGTAATGAACAGAGAGAGATAATTGAAGAGAGAACAAAGAATCACCAAAGCTCCGGCTACGGAAAACAGTATCAGATAATAGAATTGAAAAGACTTGTATCTGTTAATTGATGAATAGTGATACTCGTCGAGTGGAATTAGCCGAATATTTTCAAACACTCCGTGAGGATCTCTTGGATCGGCTTTCGTTTCATTTGCAGCAAGTTTTCTCTGAAAGGCTATCGGATCGGTCCCTTTACGTAACTTGATAATGATTTCGAAGCTTCCATTATACCAATCATTCTGCCATTTGCGAAAGTATTCTCCCTGCCCCCAGCAACCGAATGTCACATTACTGTGATTGAGATTTGCGAGAATGGCGCAAACCGTCCTTGTGTCGTCGTTGTAGTTTTTAACTTCTTTACCCAGCACATCCACAGAACCGAACAAACGCATAGCTACATCTTCTGTTAAAGCTATCTTTTCATCTGAATACATAAAGTCCATACTTCCTGACAGAACGGAAATATTAAACATGTTCATAAAACATGAGTCTGCCTGCATTTCACATGTCCTTACCACACGACCGTCTGCTTTAACATCTGTTTCCTGTCCCCATCTGGTATAGGCACACGTTGCTTCTACTTCAGGAAAGTCATTTTTTAGCAGAGTCGATGCCGGGTATGGCATGGAAGTGGAGTACCCGTTTACTCCAAATACGCTTTCCTTGCAAAGGATATACATCCGGTCTGCTCCTTCGTGGTAAGCATCATACGTCATTTCATAATGTATCCACAGGTTGGCAAGGGCAAAGCAGGTAAAGCCGACTGCCAGGCCAAGGATACTAATAATACTTTGTGTTTTATATTTTAGTATATTACGAAATGCTATTTTGAAATAATGTTGTATCATAGTTCTACATTCTCTCATATTTCATTTACTTTTGATGGCTTTTATAGAATCTTTCATATTAAGGTTTCAAATTTTGTGCCAAAATTGTAACTTGTTGCTTATTAAATATTTGCCTGGTTTTACAATCTGAAATCAGTGTGCTATACTGCACAATAATAGTGCATATTCGCACAAATGATACATTTAAGACCATAGAGGGTAGCTATAGGCTCTGACTATAACTTTTTAACTCTTGATGGAGTGATAATTTAGCTGCGAATATATGTCTCGTTTTTTCTTTTGATAATTAGAAAGACGAGGCTTACTTTTCTCTAAAGCGGCGTGTATTAAGTAAAACTATGGATAAAGTAATACTCTGATAATTACCAGTTGTATATCAGTTGGTTACATCTTAAAGAAAGACAAAATGTGTAGTATGGAAGGGTCAAAATAGGGCCAGGGTCACTTATAATCCCAAATTCTGCTCAAATGAATAAAACATCTCAAATGGATGTAAAATAAAAGCACTGACGTAGCGGCAAATTACTAAGAAATCAGATTTTATAATTCACTCTTTATCACTTTCGATTCACTTTTCTGTCTTTTGCATTAAATATTTACCCATTTAAACTCGTTCATATTGAAATATTCCGAATCTACGGGAATTTGTTTTTTGCAAAAACCGCATAAAGTCAACTAATTGCGTATCAATGCAATACCACCTAATAGAATTAAAAATCACCTACAAATGGGGTTATAAGTGACCCTGACCCTATTTTGAACCCTACCAAGCCTTTTATTAGTCTCGGAATTGTTGTTTTTTTTTAATAAAAGTACGAGAGAAATAATATGGTAAGCCAAGGCATAGTCCACCCCTGCCTTAAACGGAACATAAGAAGCAATGTCGTGATGCAAAACTAGCAATATTCCACATTACGAGATTGCTAGTTCTGCATCACGACATTGCTTCTTATAATTATACTCCCAAAGGATACAAATCGTTTTTATTCTTTAATCACTTCCGCCGGATTCTGCCGTGCTGCCTGCCATACGCGCCAGCTGATACTTATGGTGATAACCATTGCTATCCCTGCAAAAATGAGGATGAACGGTAATGCTCCTATACTTACCTGACGATTGTACGTCTCTATCCAGTGCTTCATAATAGTATAACCGGCAGGGAAAGCTATCAATGAAGATACGATCAATAGCATTGCGTATTCTTTAAAGAAGATGCTCAGGATATTGCTGATGGTAGCCCCATTTACTTTGCGGATAGCTATTTCTTTCCGGCGTTGTTCGCATGTCAATGATACCAATGAATATATGCCGAATATAGATATCAGGATACAAACAATTGCAGAGAATCCCAATAGACTGGATAATGCATCTTCTGATTGCAGATACTTATTATATCGTTCTTCCTCGCTGTCCAGAAATAATTTGCGGTCGGGAAGTTCAGCTTGCTGCATTTCCTCGATGCTACGACGACATTCTTCCCAGGTTCCCGGTTTATACTTGAAGAGGACAAAGCAACGCGGCCACATCCACTGTGATTTATTGGTATTGACAAATACAGTATGAGGCAGGTCCTTGGAAGGCGACCTGTACGCACAGTCTTTTATGACTCCGATCACAGTCATAGGTTCCACTTCTTTATTGCAGTAAAAGATGTGTTTGCCGATAGCTTCTTCAGGTGTCCATCCCATAGTGCGGGCTGTCGTTTCCATGATATTGACTTCACGGACATCCGACTTATCCGATATCCATTCTCCCGCTACCAGTTGCATGTTATAGAATTTGAAGAATTCCTCTCCTGCCAGAATCTCATCTATGCCAATTGGATTTTCAGTTATCCCATTCAATCCGTCCCAAGCATCTACCTCAACAGATGAATAAGAACCCATACTGATGAGCGGCCAATAAACAGGCCGTACAACTTCAGTTACCATGGGTAATGCTTTTACCTTCTCTGCCCATACATTCATGTCTACATTCATCCAGATGCCCAAGGAAGCACGGTTCCGATAATCCATTCCCATATCTACATTACGCAAATGATAAAGTTGCATTTGCATAATGACAGTACAAAGTATAAATGTAAGGCAGACAACAAGCTGTATTACAATGCTTCCTTTACGGCATATACGTCCCATTATATTCATTTGAGTACTATGAAGTGTATTCTGCAATGAGTGACGGCGAAATAGGTAAACAGAACATAGCGCCACTATAAAGGCCAATACTGACATACCTGCGATGTATAATATGCAATTCCCATAAATGGATATATCTGTATCGACAATCATGGAATATTGCAGGAACCAGGGTTTGAGTAATTCCACGAAGAACATCCCTAAGAGTGAAGCCAATAGAATAGTAAATAGAAAGTCCATACTAAGTAATGCCAATAATGAACATTCGGATGCTCCATTCACTTTGCGTAGTGCCATTTCCCGTTTACGCGAGCGGAAACAGTCGATATAAATCGTTAAATAGTTGATTAATGCGCACAGAATGATAAGCACTCCTGTGATGGAGAAATAAACAATGTAACGGAACTGCACAATTTGTTCATCTCCACGAATAAATTCATCCGCATAACGCAGTGAGGTAATGGGCTCCAAATAGAAACGTGTATATCCGGTTACTCCATAGCTGTTCTTTTTGAGTTCATCCGGAAAATGCTGATTCATTTTTTCTAAAAGTACATCCACATTTGTTCCGGGTTTTATTTTTATCAGCATCTTGTAATTGGCGTTATCCCATGAAGTGTCATTATGGGTACGCCCCATAAAAGCATATTTAAAGTTAGAATGCTCTCCCCAATCGCTGACAATGGCGCTTATGCGATACTCGTGCCGACGGTTATTATCTGTTATGGTCTTTCCAATCACTTTGGTAGTACCGAACAAGTCTTGAGCAGCTTTTTCTGTAATGGCTATCCCGCTCTTTTCCGGTGAGGTGGATAAAAAGAATTGGTTGTCACCCTCCAGAACTTTTATATCCATCATGCGGATGAAAGTTGTATCAGGCATTAACATCGGATATTCCGTAATCTGTTTCCCATTTTTAATGAATAGAGTATTCTGACCTGATGCACAGAAATCTTCTATTTCAGTGTAAGTCGTTTTTAAATGATTCCCCAACGCGTAGGGCACAAAGTCAGAGTAGTGCCCTCCAAAGTGGCAATCGTCCATTCGTACCAAATAAATGCGTTCTGCATCCTTATGGAAATCATCATAAGTCATTTCATATTGCACCCAGAATGTAGACAGTGCAAAACATGCCAGACCGATTGCCAGTCCGATGATACTGATGATACTTTGCGTTCTGTACTTCAACAGATTCCGATATGCTATTTTTAAATAATGGTGTATCATAACTAACCTCTTTATTCTGCTTTCATGATTGTTGCCGGATTGATGCGGGTTGCTTTATTCACCTGCCAGAACAATGTTCCCAACGAAATGCCTGCCACCACTAATATAGCGATCAGGTAGATGAATATACTAACAGGAGCTTTCACTATAAAATCCCGTGTATAGATGTATATCAGATAATAAGATAAAGGTATGGTCAGCAATGCTGCACCGGCTATCACCCATATATACTTGCGGAATAGAACGGAATACAGGTTTTTCAATTGTGCCCCATTCACTTTGCGGATGGCTATTTCCCGATATCGCTGT
>ENA-OPWK01000265-OPWK01000265.1-human-gut-metagenome-genome-assembly--contig:-NODE-265-length-13905-cov-3.626931_pt1 | contig 13905 bp, 13 predicted proteins | sample MGYA00241509_ERZ502010 | MGnify/ENA primary metagenome ERZ502010 (study PRJEB25962, sample SAMEA2042014) | human gut metagenome | biome: human gut; feature: human-associated habitat; material: faeces... | reverse complement strand
CCCGCCGTAACTTTATGGCATGGCTGCGTGAACGTATCGAAAACAAAAGTTTGGGCGAAGGTACACGAGCAGGGCACCGAACCACCTATCATGCGTTAGAACGTTTTGGCAAGTTCAAGACCTTTGATGATGTTACCCTGCAACATATCAATCAATTCGACCTCTTTATACGAGAAGAAAAGACCTATACTGCTACAGGTAATCCCATCACCCGAAGCGATGCAGCTATTCACAACTACCACAAGCGTTTCAAACCCTATGTAACCGAAGCATTCAATATCGGTTTGATTAAGGAGAATCCTTACACACGCTTCAAAGATAAACGAGGCGAGAAGAACGAGCGTCCTCACTTAACCAAAGCGCAAGTGGAACAGCTTGTAGGGATGAGAGAGACCAGCAAGAATGAGCAGCTGAACAAGTATATTGATTTCTTCCTCTTTCAAACCTTTACGGGAATGGCTTATATTGATGCCAAAACGTTTGACTACAAACAGCACGTGGTTGCTATAGAGGGCAAAGACTATATTGATGGCAGACGAATAAAAACCGACAACGTTTTTATTGCCCCTATCCTCCCTATTACGCAAAAGATATTGGAACGGAATAACTTTGAAATGAAGATACCCTCTAACCAAAAGTACAATCAATTTCTAAAAGGTATAGGTTTAGCCTTGGGATGCAGTTTTCCATTAACCACTCACATTGCCCGACACACTTTTGCTTGCACAGTTATGTTGGGGCAAGGAATACCGAAAGAGGTATTACAAGTAATGATGGGGCACTCTTCTATCAAGACTACCGAAATATATGCAAAGATGCCTATGACCTTTGTTTCTCAAAAACTAGATAGGCAGGTGTTCAATATCTGGAAGTAAATCATATCTTAATGGTTAAAGCCACATCTATCACAACAACGTGAAGATGTGGCTTTACTATTTTATGCATCAGCGCAAGGCTTGCCGTTCTGTTCAGTAGATATACGAAAGGGGTAGCCTAATACCCGTTGCTGGCAGAGCCACAACAGAGAGCACCCACCACAAATCAGCAAGCTTTATTCAGTAGAGGGCAAAAAAGAAAGATAGGGAAAGGAGATTCTGCTGGTGAATCTTCTCTTTCCCTACCTTCTGTTTGGTTGTTGTTTTGATTGGTAATTCTCGGCTCTTACGCTTCTAACGGATATAAAATAGGAGTAGATATTAAGTAATTGCTTAGGTTAGATTTGATGAAATAGACAGAGAACAAGCGTGAATGCGTGAGGTAGAACAATTAGAAAGGTAGTTCATTCTCTATAAATTGTTCTCTATTCCCTACCATTAAATCTATAGCTTGTGATACATTCTCGTTATCATCAGCAGACACTACAACTCTTTCATAAAAGACACGGCAACGGCCATCAAGCAGATGCGTTACGGGCAGCCTTCTCCAATCGCTCATATTGGCAATCAATTTAGAGGCCCGTTGGCTGGTTCGTATATATTGTGGATTGCTAAGCTCAATTCCCATATACTCCGTTACGAATTCATAGATGGTGGTTTGTGCAAAATAGGCATCATCACTTTCAGAAATAAGATGTTCGGCATACCAACGTTGTTTGGCTGCTGCTGACAGAGCGTACCAACAACGACGCTCCATAGCATTCAGCTTCGTCCAATTACACGGACGCTTCGTAGATAGATATTGACGCAGCTCACTTTCTATGGGATCCTCTAAGTTATGTACCTTCTGCACCTCTTCCATTTCTATGGTAATATCCTTAATCCACTCATACACCTCCACTAACTTGTTCTTGTAATAATGAACAGCTTCTGCCCAAAGCATATCTCTATTTTGGCTTAGCAGATTGTTGCGTTGCTGCACATCTTTACGAGTGGCCCTACTTACAATTGGCCAAAATCGTCTATTGCCCGTTGTATCAGACAAGCACAGATTCTCATTTGTGGTACCAATGAATAGGCACTGTCTTGGAACAGTTATATTATTTCTTCCATAAGGTGGTCTGTAGGTATCAGCAGGACTTGATACAAACTTCTTTACTGCGCTCGACTCCTTCTTAGAGAAAGAGTCCATTTCAGCTATTTCTACTATCCAAGCACCATGCAAAGCCATATAGCCATCTTTAGCACCCACATCTATTTCTGAATCATTAAGCCACTCTCCAGCAAGTATTCTTGGCAATGAACTTTTACCGCTACCTTGTTCACCTATGAGAATAGGCATAAACTGACAGTCGCAACCAGGCTCATAGATACGTTGTACCGCTTTTACCATCATACATACCGACACCTTTCTGTTTAACTCGGTATCATCAGTAACTAGAGATTCTTTCAGCATACTTGGAAGTCTTTCCTCTCCATCCCATTTAAGCGATTCCAAATAGTACTTTACGGGATGGAATTCATGTGCATGTGCAACGATGAGCAATGCATCAAGTATTTTATCTCGTTGAAACCCAGCCTTACGATAGATTTCGAGGTAACACCTTAATTCTGCGGTATCATAATCCGTCCAATTACCACTAATACCCCAAGGCAACCCGAACTTCTGAATAGTCTCAGTGAAACAGTTGTACCGAATCTTTCCACTCAATTGAGTATCATTTTGTAGGATGGTGCATATATTACTTTCTGAACCATCTACAATGACCTTGTCATTCTTTAGCGTTTTGCTTAGCTTATCTCGCCAATTGTTGTATTTCAAACTCTCCATTGGGTTACTCATTGACTATGCTGGTTACTATTTCTACCCAATAATGCTGCATCCACCTCTATTTTACTAAAATAGAGATGCTTTGCATTGCGATGATAAGGGAGTTGTTTGCGCTGACAACGTTTTCTTACAGCGGCAATTGAGAGGCCAAGATATTTAGCTACCTGTTCTACGTTCATTACTATATCTGCGTGTTGTGATATTCTCTGTACTACTTCGTCTACAACTTTTATGTAGGTTTCTTTTTTCATATTTACGTGTTTGTGTTAATACTAAGGTTCTTGTGGTGGCGCCAACCATTTGAACACGACGCAAATGTACAGGGGGATACAGTAGAGGAAAGAATAGAACTCTTATTAGGGCTTGATATTTAACGGGATTTTAGAGAAATAGGATAATCAAACTCAAAAATCATACTCAAGGTAGACTCTTAAGTATAAAATGCAGACATGAATCTGAATAAAAACAGAGTGATATTCTCGTCGATTGCATTCTTTTTGTTACTTTTGTAGGAAGCAGATTTTTAACCATTTATTAGTCTAATCAATAAAATAAAGCAGTATGATGACGGATTTAGAACAACAATACTTAAATCTTGCTGTAATAGAGCAGAAAAAGTACAAAGAAATCAGTGAGATTCTTGGGATTAGTATGAGCGAGGTATCAAAGTATTGGGAGCAGCTGAAAACTCAAAGAGAACAACTCTCAACGATAAGAAAGATATGGAAATCCAAGTATGATAATCCTAAAACAACTGAAACCTTTTGGGAGTTTAAAGAATGGTTCGATACTGTCGAAAAAAAATGTTTTTACTGTGGCATCACGGAAAATCAAATAGATGAATTGTTTGTAAAAGACAATAAGCTCACTAAACGTAATCGTGGAAGAAAACTGGAAATAGAACGATTATCTCCCAATGAGCCATACTCAAAAACGGATAATCTTGTATTATCATGCTATTGGTGTAATAACGCAAAAACTGATACCTTCACAGCAGAAGAGTTTAAGGAAGTAGGAACAGTAATCGGAAAGATTTGGAATAAGAGGTTATCAGAATAACCGCAAAACAATGAGAGCTAAGAATATAGTCTGTTAATGATTTAATACGTTATAATAATGCTACGATTTATAAAAATGGCCCTAGTAATTTCAATTAGTGTTTTACTCTTTTCATGCAATTCAAAGCCGAATATCGAAGGCGATTTCATTAAGGTAAAAGAAAACGAACGAGGAACTGCCCTAAATGTATTTAATAAGGGATTAGTGGATAAGATGAGTTTCGGAGAGAAAATCTGTCGATTTTCTTATTTTGGGATTACAATGAGTGGGGAATACACCATAGATAAAAATTATGTCTATATAAACGTAGGTGGTGAGTTAGGTACATTATCTATGGAAATAATTGACGAACAGACTTTAGAAGGAGAAGGATGGGCTTCTGGAACTTTTAAAAAGAAATAAACCTTCAAGAAGATATTATAAGGTCTTGGTATTTAAATTCTCCACCTTGGATTCTAGCTTTAAATGAAACTAAAAAACCATATAAACAAATAATATGATTTGCGATAAAGACACCAATTTAGTATATCTATCTCCTTGGCTAAAAGACAGTTTTCCTGATTTCTTTAAAAGGTTTACTACTTTATTAGACGAACATGCTATTTCATATATATTGTTACCCGAAACAAATGATTTATGGTGTAGAGACTACATGCCTATTCAGATTGAGGATAATTCTTTCATTCAGTATCAGTATATGCCTGATTACCTTCTGAAAAAAGAAACAGATACAAAGTATATAACAGTTCCACAAAAGGTTTGCGATGCTTTAGGCTATAAGTACATAACTACAGATATAGTACTTGATGGTGGTAATATTGTAAAGGCAGGCAATTGTGTTATCATGACTAACAAAATATTCTCCGAAAATCCCGAGTATAATCCAAAGGAACTAGTTTCAGAGCTTGAAGCATTATTCAAAGCTGAAATCGTATTGCTTCCATGGGATAGAGAAGAGGAATATGGACATAGTGATGGTATAGTAAAGTATATTGATAATGATACTATATTGATGACTAACTACTACGATTATGATAAAGAAATAGCCGAAGAGACTGAATGTCGTTTGCGTGAAAAGTTCAACATAGTGAAACTACAGTATGACGTAGCAAAACCCGACAAAAGAAATTGGTGCTATATCAATTATTTGGAAGTTGGCGATACCATAATATTACCTGCACTACAAATAGAAGAAGATATCCAAGCTTTTAAGCAAATAAAGACGTTGTTTCCAACGAAGAAGATTCTACAAATAGAAGCATCTGAAGTTGTAGCTAAGGGAGGAGCACTTAATTGTATTACTTGGGGTTGCAGAAACTATAAAAGTACGTTGGGGGCAAACAAGAAACGATTCACCAAATTATTGAATCGTTTCAATTCCGAAGACGAAATAAATTGTTTGCACGGAAAGAATCCTAGCCTTCCTTATTCCGAAGAAGAGATTCTTTTTATGGCAAAACAAGACCTTTGTAGGTTTGCAAATAAATTCCCTGGAATTGCAGAGTATTACATGAAATGCTTGGATGATTGAAATGTAAGTACCTCTAATCTCAATTAACAAGTTATTGATACAGCACTTTATTGATTAGAAGAAAACAATTCCCTATCTTTGCCAAGTGAACCCACAAGGGCACTCACTAGAGATAAATAACATGTGTTACCAAACTGTGTTACCAACTCAAAACGAACTTTGAAACTGAATTAGGAACTACTTGATACTAAAAGAGTAACGCAGGTATAAGCCTTGAAATAACGGGCTAAAAATAGATACCAGGCGGATCACTGAAATAAGGAAGATTCTGATAATAACGTATTATCAGAATCTTTTTTATTTGAGAGATAACTACCTTTTGTGTATTTATGAAATTAATGTAAAAACGGGTCAGTCCGAAAACCCTGTGGGCGTATTATGTAGATAATCAAAATAGGATCATCTTTGGGGTTAAATTAAAAGGAACAATCCCATGAATACCAATCGCAGCCTGTATAAGTTACTACGAGTAATCTTCCCTGAAGTTTTAATGGAATAGCTGTTTCAAGGAGAACAAAGCAGAATACCAACCAAAAAGACGATCATCTGTCAATGGCTGCATATAGTTTTAAGTAGCATCTATCATTACTTACAACCCCATCTACATAGCGATCAGTTTCGGGTAATCCTTCTATCTCTACTCCCAGATGACGAGCCACAGAAGAGCGTACCCCATCTACATTCAATATTTCACCTTCAATCTCAGATGACTTTGTAACTATCTGCTGTTAACGCATCAAGTATTACATTACTTTTCATATCAAAGCCGAGGGCACTCATTTTACCTACAAGTTTACCTTGTAAACTCCGAACTTTTCCTAATTTATATGATAGTCCTCTATCATCCCAAGTAAAATTAGGCCATTCTTTCATCTTGCCAAATATAGATAGTATTCATATTTTCCGCATATTATACGGCAAAGAGACTAAAGATCCATTGTTCCAATGCTAAACCTACATTTTTTAACAAACAAAACAATATAACTTCTAAATATTCTTTGTAAAAAGTTGATTTTGAAAAATAAAAAATGTACTTTTACGAAAACAATTCATTTATATTGACTCTCTTCTTCAAAAAAAGAGGAGCTGTGCTATTTAAAACATTTCATCATTTAAAGCGATAAGAAATATGGCTGCAAAAAAACCTAAAAGAATCGAAGTACTATCCACTAAAGTAAAACAACTAGTAGACTCACCAGAAAGTGAAATGACATTTGAGGATATTCTTATATTTATGAATGGCCGAAAATGTTATGATGAATTCAAAGAATATGAGCTAAAACTCATAGATACTAAGTTGAATAATTGTATTGTTGGAATTATCATTACTGGTCAGAATAAAAATTTACCAGCTAAACGTGATAGGGCTACAGGTGAGTTTCACCCTCTTAATCTTGATCCAGATAAAGAAACTCTTTCTTTTGGTAATATATTTCTATACGATAAAAGTTTGAACATTCTTTTATACGAAGTGAATATAAATGGCTGTTATATAGACAAATTTGTATCATGCATTTATCAAGAGTGGCAAAAAGATGGGGATGATGACATCAAATTTGATTTATCATTTCCTGTATTATCTAGAAAAGGAGAGTACGAACGACTTCTCAATATGACTTACTACAAAGAGTTCTTCGTTGAACTTACTTGTCCCCAAGAAATATTAGAAGAATATAAAGATGATAATAGTAGTATCTTATCAATAGTCAAAAGACATCTAAAAGATGGAATACAAAATAATACAGATTCAATCATTATTCGCTATTCTACATTTGGCAAAAAAGAGAACAAAGAGGGATTAGCTAGAAGACCTTTATTAAAGGTTGTTGATTCTGTTAGATACTTATTTAATGGAAATCAAAAGAAAAACGTAAAAGCTTTAAAAATCAAAGGATATCTTCAAGATCCTGATGAAAAATGTACAATGAAACCAGTCAACCTTGTCACAGACACATTTAATATATTTATTAAATTGACTGTAAAGCTGCTTTTAACAGATATTCAACAAAGTGAAAGACAGCAAGAAATTGAAAAGTTATATATAAAACATTTGCCGGAATTTAAATACATAATAAAATAGTAAAGTGATAATATATGATCCAATTTCTTGAAAAATATGCTGCTGCTATAATTGGTATTACTTTTGGGTATTTTATTTATAGATATTGCGGTATAAATTACGAATCAAGCAAGGAATTTATAAAGCAATATACAACAATTGGTACTTGTTTATTCGGTTTCTTACTAACGCTTTTTAGCATAATAATTCAAGGTAAAAATGTCGTAATTAATAAAATAAAAAGTAATAGAAATACATTTATTAGATTTGTGCGCTTGAATAAACAAGTTGTTATGGTAACACTTTTGCTAACAATATACGCATACATAATAGGTTATATTAATATAGAATGTTTTATTAGCGCATCAATATATAAAGAAGAAATTCTCAATATTATAACAATTATTTTTTATGGGATTACCCTCACGATGCCTTCATATCCAGATTTCAAAGCAGGACGACATCGTTTTTCGATATCGTGACTTCCCATCGCATTAGGATTCATCCACTCTTGTAAGTCATATTCTGCAATCAGCGGTTCCGCCTTATCCATCTTTTGACCTGGCTTGTAAACTTTCTTTTTACCTTCATACAGCCACTCAGGATATTCTTTTAATACACTAAGAAATTCTTTCCTAAAGGTTTGTGAACCTTTCACTTCTCCTTTACCTCCACCATTCTTAGCGTACCACGCACAGTAAAGTTCATATAAGAATGTAAACGGAACCAAATCCCAAACCAGTTGACTCATAATTTCACTCATGAACTGGCGTACAGGGTCATTGAATTGTTTGTATTCATTCAATGCATCTTGACACGTTTGTGGAGTATCAAGTTCATAATAGTTCATGTTTAATACTCTATATAGAACGTATTCAAGAACTTCTGTTCGTTTTAGATAATCCTGTTTGATATATTTCCGTTCTTCCCCTGTAAAGCATTTCGTAAAGGGAATAAACAACTGTCTCCGATAAAAGGAATCCGATTTATCTTTGATTCGTGGCATTTCATTCAGACACTGTACCATGAATCCTTTAAACTGATAGGAAATTGCCTGTTTAAATTTTCGATTAATGGCAATGGTATCACCTGTTATGATTGCTTTTAAGTTCGCAGCCTTGTCAATATATGTGCCTACATCATTCTCATCCACGATAATGGCAGTTGGTCTTTTTAAAAGCTCCCAAAAAAAATCCTTACTCATATCCGATAATGGAATCGAAGCATACGTGCCCTTTCCACATAACTTTCTCATGAGTTCACAGAGCGTTCCTTTTCCGTTATTTCCAGATTCAGAGTAAAACCAAGCAGATTTTCCCCAAGGGACATTCGGTCTAATAATAGCCCCAAGAATCTGCCATAATAAATTTACCACATCTGGGTCATCTGATAATTCATTCATCCAACTTTCCACATCCCAATCTGTATTATCACTATCATTATGAATAACTGGATTGACTGGATTATCTTTATAACCAATACGGGATTTTGCCATGAACACCAAGTCTGGTGTAAATGGAAGTAATTGTTTGGTATCATAGTCAAAAATCCCGTTATTGACTGCAATTAAGTTTGGTTTGAGACAACGGTATTTCCTTGGTACCATGTCCCTTAAAGCAAGCATGAATTCACTGAATTCCCATTTCGTCATTTTATAATTATAGCTACGTGCCAAATTACGAAATACTTCATCGGAAGTAACATAAATTCCCTCGTCTGGTCCATCTGTTTGGTAGATGGCAAGTAAATCGTATTCCGTATCTGCATTTTCTCCACCTGTTGCAATTCTACAGACAGGATATAAAGTAGATACAATATCTGCAATTTGTTCAAATTCCAATGTTTGCGGAATTTTCCATTTACAGCCTTTTGGTGCAACCGTATTGTATAACTCAAATTCAGTACGGATTTGTTCCAATAATTCTCCTTCGATAACCGATGGTTCAGGTGGATTTGCAGGGTCAATTGTCCCTAAATAACACATAGTTGTGGTACGTAATACAGCGTTTATTGTGTATTGCATAATAATTCTACCTCTTTTCTTTTGGTATTTTAGTATGGTTTTTGATTACGTTCTTCGTCTTCTTAGGATTATGACATCCGAAAGCACATTCCAAAATTTCTGAAAGATTAGCATCCAGATAATTTCGGATAAATCCAAGGTCTTCCGACATCGGCAGAACTAAGTCATAATCTAAGCAGAAAAGACGCAAATTATAGTAATTTGCACACAAGAAGTCTAAACACTCTTCTCTGTCAGACCGAAAACTGTCTTCCTTCATATGATTAACTCCTTTCTTGTTTTATAGTTTGTGTTATCAGCTATCCACTCGTTAATTTTATTAATTTTGTTGAAGCCGTTTTCACAAAAGTATTTCCTTTTAGTAGCAAACTGTCTGCCATTCTGGTAGGTTCACAACATCAATTCACTTCATCTCCCGTTCCATTTATGTAGCAATTGCTTTTGCTGTAAAGTTAGAACGATTTTGTATTAGGATATTTGTGATATATTTTCGTTGTGAAATAAATGAATTACGCTATTGCAATAAAATTTCGTTGCATAATCGGCGTATGCCTGCCATTCTGGTAGGTTCACCACATCAATTATCACTTCATCTCCCGTTCTATTTATGTAGTAACTGTTTTTACTGTAAAGTTAGAACGATTAGGATATTGTCCTAGGATATTTGTGATGTATTTTCGTTGTGAAATAAATTAGGCTATCGAAATGAAATTTCGTTGCATAATTGCGAATGCGAATGCCTGCCAGACCCGCAGGCTCACGTTCGGAAGTCATAATCCTAAGAAGACGAAGAACGTAATCAAAAACCATACTAAAATCCCAAAAGAAAATCTGTAAAAGTGTACAGCTATAGAAAGGTAGCAGGCGTTGCCTGCCCACAAACTTCTATATAAGAAGTTTCAGTACACACATATATACGATTAAAAATCCAACATTGATTTTTAAAAATTTTCTATTTGTATATATAGAAGAGAGATGTTTTATAATATAAACCTGTTAAAAACCTTTTATTTACACGATTTATATGCATTTTTTATACCATTTTTTTATTCTATTCTAATAGACTAATTATTCTGTTGAACCAGACTAAAAAATGGTATATACTAGAAAAAAACCTTGAATCACATAATTCAGAAATGAGGGCAGACATGAATAAAAACATACAGGATAAGAACATACGTGATATCAGCTTTTCAGAAAAGACAAACACGCTAGTAGGGACAAGACAAAGACGCCTGGTGGATGAGCAAACTGGTGAGGTTATGGAAGTGACTCAGACAACAAAACTACGTTATGGTTCCACACATTTTTGGAAATGCTATATGAAAAAATTCCTTGAAGTCATGAAATCCTTAAACAGCAAACAGTTCAAAGTATTTATCTATATCATAGAACATACAAATTCAAGTACCAACCAATTTGTTGGAACCTATGATAAAATTGTAAAGGATACCAAATGTTGCCGACAGACCGTAACCGTTGCCATGAAAGTATTACAAAAAACCAACTTCATCAAAAAAATACAAAATGGCGTATGGATGGTAAATCCAGAAATCTTACTGAAAGGAAATGATGCAAAACAGTTTATGTTAATGTCGAATTTCAAATCTGCATCTTCTGAAATGAAAAAAAAAGATGAGTCTTAAAAGGCTCATCTTCACATCAAGGTATTAACTATGGATAAGTATTCATTGCTATATTCCGACAAATACGTGGCACAAGCGATAAAATTCTTTTTTCGCATATTGGTAAGATTTCTGATATGTTTCCAGTTCAAAATATCTCCATTTTTTCGGATTGTATCAACCGCCCACACAACCTCTCTTGCCCAATATTTCTCTTGTGTCTCTTCATGTCTTTCTATTTCTTCTCTGCACTTTGGAAGATATTGAGCAATCCTTTTATCTGGCAAACCAAGCATCTTTTCCACTGCATATATACTTACCTTTTTCGGTCTTTCCCCCTCTTTGCCCTGTAACTTCTTTATAGCATCTTTTACAAGTGGAAGTGTATCTCTATCAATCCTTTCCCAATCATAAGCCTTTACTCCACTTTTTAGTGGTCTTTTCGGCTCCTTATGGTATTTGCCATATCTTTTCCCACCGATTGCCTTCACTACATTGTAAGACGCATCCAACCTACGGGCAATCTCTGGATATTTCAATCCCTGTTCATGCAATCGGAAAATTTCTTTATCGAATCTCTCTTCTTGTGTCTGTTCCGGCAATTCCATTTTTACTAACTCTTCAACAGGAATCTTCAAGAACAATGCTAACATACATATCTCTTGAAAGTTCACCCTGTCATCGGTAAAAACCTTTTGAATCTGCCATAGTTCTGTAAAATGATTCTCCTGCAATCCCCTTGTAAATCCTTTAAAATCCGCATGAAAAAGACCTATATTTCTTTGTTCTCCACGCACAGACCGATAAGGCGTTTCTTCTAATCTGCTGTGTAAAAATCCCCCTACTGTGACCTCTGATTTGAAATCTATTTTTGATTGTAATACCTCTTTCATATACGTTGCAAGCTGGCACTCTAATGGACTTCCACATATAGCAGTGGTATTCATTTTTTCCGGCACAATAAGTTCCGCAGCCACCAAATCAGGGCTTACTTTTCCACTGATTTTTACGGTACTTTCTGATAAATAGCATCCATGTTCAGGACACACAAAAACTCCCGACATCTGGTGTATTCTATGCCAATAAGTTTCACCGTACTTCTCTCTATCTTCCTTTGCACAGATAGGGCAATATCTCAAATACCGCCCCTCACCATTTTTCTGTTTTGGCATAGGTAACAGATTGTGATAGTTTCCTTTCATCTGTACTAACGCTTGAAATGCTTTATTTCGTCTTTCTTTGTTTAGGAATCGACCATAGTAAGAGAACATGGTATGCTTTTCCACAATCTGCTCCATTGTCAGCTCCATTGTCAACATTTTAAAAGCATCTGGTGTGTATTGATTAAGAAAGTCTGCATCGGGTCTAACAGTCTTTGATAAAAACAAATCCTCTGCCGCAAAGGTATAACGCATATACCCTGTTCGGGTATAGTATCTTGCCAGAATACTATATACAAGTTCATCTGGATAAAAGGAAGGAAACTGGGCTATCATATCATCACCTCTTCCACTGTATAAAATTCTCTCAAGATTGCTACCATATCTAAATTTTCTGCCTTTGCTCTTACTGCCAAATCAGAGATAGAAACACACTCATTGTCTTTTTCCTGTACAGAATCTATCTTACTTACAGGATTCTTTTTCTTTGGTCTTGAGGTCTGCTTCTTTTGAGAAATTGAGGGCTGGATATAACTATGTAAAAAGGCTAATCTCTGATTGTATGCCTGATTAAGCATTTCCATATCCAGTATTTCTTTTCCATTTAATATCGCTATTTCCTGAGCATCATGAATCAAAGAGACTACCACAGAGAGAATCCCCGAAGAATGTTCGTAAAGCCACTCTATTATTGCCGAACTAATCTCTGTTCGATTCTTCACATACTGATGCTCAAATAAGATTTTACAAAAAGATTCAAAATAAGCATCATAAGCCATACTTTGGTATTGTAATCCTACCGACCTTCGTGCTAACTGCATTGCCTGTTCAAAAAATGGATTGCATTCTGGTGTTCCCACCATACAGATAGATATTCCTGAATTATTGATAAGCTGTGTAAGGGAACCTATCAGACTTTTTCCATTTTTGGAATTTACCACATTTTGTATTTCATCCACAATGAGCATCCCGATATGATTCAATGCCACTTGTGATACAGACCCAATCAACATATCTGTAGTGGCTCTTGCCCGTACTGCATTTTTGTAATAACTGCTCCCCAGTTCTTCATCTACTTTTCTTAATATCTCTAGCAATAATCCTTTTACAGAAGAATCAAAGGGACATTGCACTATCACACAAGGGATAACTTTCACATAGGGTTCTTCTATCTCTATAACCCTATTCTCTGTAATAAGTTCTATAGCTCTGCTAATCGCAGAACTCTTCCCAATTCCAGAGGTTCCTATAATCGTAAAGCTATCCGAACCGCCTATGATTCCCCGATACTCTTGATTCTGTATTCTATTGTAATTCTGATATTTTTGCTGGACAGCCGCTTGTGTTCCTTTTTTCTGTAATGACCGCAGAAGTGCCAGATACAGCTTCGCATAGATTTCTGTACTCATATTCGATGGAACATAAAGCCTATACAAATCTGATAACCGCATCAACCGTACCGTCTGGCTCTCCTGCCGGATAGAATCATTATAATCTGGAAATATAGATAGTTCTTCTATCAACTCTTCCCCTGATTTCATCTCTGGTAATTCTTTTATAAAGTTTTCTATGTAATCCACGTTATACCACCACTTTCACGTAATCTTTATGTGTTTTTATCTGCTCTTTCCGTCTATTTTCCCTGATTCCTTTTATCTTTGTTTGCCCCTTGTAATCCGTCTGAAAAGCAATCATCTCGATATGATTTACAAGGTCAATCTGTGCCTGTGTCTGTTCCTTCG
>ENA-OPWK01000262-OPWK01000262.1-human-gut-metagenome-genome-assembly--contig:-NODE-262-length-13970-cov-4.038160_pt1 | contig 13970 bp, 10 predicted proteins | sample MGYA00241509_ERZ502010 | MGnify/ENA primary metagenome ERZ502010 (study PRJEB25962, sample SAMEA2042014) | human gut metagenome | biome: human gut; feature: human-associated habitat; material: faeces... | reverse complement strand
ATACCATTCAGGGTATTGGTGATAAATGGAGGTAAGTTCTTCAATGGTTTTAGCCTGATTTATCTTTTGCTTTATCATATCCAAGTTTACTCCATTATTGCACCAATCCAGTATTATTTGCCCAGTAGTGGGTGTAATAATAAAATCTGGTTTACCCATGAATAGACTTGTTCTATCCTTTGATGCAATAGCTTGATGCTTCATATTAATATCAAGGACTATAGTAAATTCATAGTCTATTCCATCCCTCATGACAGCCTTTAAGCCCACTTTCTCAGGAATCATCTTGCCATTTTTTTCACTAAGAACATAATCCTGCTTACACCTCATGGTACAAATAACATGGCTTGGAGATTGTAGAATCTTCTGCATGAAGGCATTCATTCTTGGTGTAATCTTCTGCCAGTTAGTGAATGAATTACCTTGTAGGTTAGCATGATACTCTAGAAGATTATCCCAACATTGGGAGATACTATCAATGATTATCACTTCCATTTTAGCATCCTCACACACCTTTATAGCTTCAATATAGGTTTCAGGTGTGAAATTATCTTGAAGGGGTAATACATTGTAATTTCCCAAGTGTGCATATAAATCAGCACTTCCATTTTCACTATCAATAATGGCAATTTTGGTCCAGTCATTTGTCAGACCATAGGCTAATAATAGTGCAGAATAGGTTTTACCACTACCTGCACAGCCTTGTAGAGCAAGCTTTATCTTAGCCTGCTTCTTTGATGATACTCTTAAATTCAACATATTGCAATTTATTAATTGTTGAAGATTCATGAATAAAGAAAAAAGAGTAGTTAGCCTTTCAACTAAACTACTCTTCAAGTGATAAGCATAACCTTTATAAAGTTGCCAAGGTCATACACTCACCTTCACCCTTCTGATGAAGCATATAGAACATATCTCCAGTATCAGGTGAACATACTTGTGAGATAACTGGATTAGTGATTTCCCCATTAATAAACTTATCACTCACTGCACCAGTTTCAAAGCCATATACAAAGAAGCATTTGCCAGTGTGTTCATTTCTTTTCACTTCAATCTTTTCCACATTGTGCTGTGCTTTAAATTCAGCCACACTCATTGTCTTTAAGAACTTCAAGTTTCTTTCCATAATTGTAAATTTATTATTGTTGTAGGGGGGGACTATCCCCACCTGAGTGATGGGGAGGGTGATTTGGTTGGAGTATATATTACCCATGGCTCCAAAAAAATAAAAAAATAATTTTGGACAGTTCTTTTAGGTCAGTAAAAATAGTTATACTATTACATACATAATTCAATATAAATAATGGAAAAGGGTTTATTTTCTGACTATTCTCACCAAACTTCTATTTCTATTTATGTAACAAATTACTATGGCTATTATTTAAAATCTGATTGATTTGTGTATTATTGAAACCTATAAATTTAAGAATACAGCAAATTAAGAGTTTTCTTAGCTTAAAGGTTAAATTATATAATTTCCATCCATCAAGGGTATTAGGTTTCTTTGATTTATTCATAAAATGAGAGTAGTAATGCCTTGAATCTACAACTTGTTTGATTTTTATATTATCATCCTTCAATTTATCAATATCTGAAAATTCGGATATAATTGCTTCAAGCATTTTTGTAAGACTTGCTTCTGTTCTAAATCGAGTACAAAATCCCTCAAGAGCTTGTACTACAATAAGGAAATCTATACTTGAAAATATTTTTGTATTTTGAATGCTATCAATAAGATGTGCTCTTATTGGTGCTATATCCTCTTTGTCATTATACCATTTATGAATTATTTTTGGATATTGCTCAGAAATTAGATTGTAATCAAACAAGAAGTCATGCTTTTTAATTTCCATGCACATATTCACCTTTCTTTGAATATAAAAAAATTGTATTGGATGATAAAATCTTTGTCCATTATTATATTCTTGAAATACAGTTTTGTCATATAGCAATATTTTGGAACAGTTTACAGTATGCAACGTCGCCAATGAAAGAAATTGCTCAAACATAAATATATTTGCATAAAAATCTTCTATAGAACTATTATCCTGCTTTAATATCTCAATATAAGTATGTTGCTTTATATTAGGTGAAAAATAGTCACCAACATAATTTACTCCTCCTTCTATCTTTATTGTTGTATTATCATCTATTGGCACACTATTAATAAGCACACTTTTTGACTTAAATGATATTGTTGTTGTTGAAATATCATTATCATCTTTATCAATAGATATTGTTGTTTTTAAAGCACATGGAGAACACCAATAGCTCAATTCTGGAATGGTTATATATGCTTTATAAAAACATTTTTGTTTGAATTCATCAAGATGTTTTCCTATAATAAGAAATTGACAACTATATTTCATAATTGGAAAAGGGCAACTAAAATTCAAGCTTCCAGAGGAATGACAATTTACTAATGTAAGTTCTTTTGAATCAGAAGTTAATCCATGAATAATATCTTCAGAGTTTTCATTAAGAAGTGTGTCGATAAAGTCTTTCTTAGAATCAAAAGCTCCTATCAATTCTAATAATATTTTTTCATCAGGAATGTAAGTTAATACACCTGCAACAGTCTCATTGGGGTTATTAGGCAGCCACCAGTAACCTTTGCATTCTAATTTTTCATCTAAATTAATTGTCTTGCTCATTTGTATACTCTCCCCATCTCTCTATTTTTATAAATGGAACATATCCTATTGAATCGGAAAGTTCTTGAATCATTATTTCTTTCACAAAACTTTCATACTCCATTACTGTACAAATTGAATCATGAATGGTAAAAATAGGGACTTGTTGATTACCTTCCTCCCAAATCCTTTTACAACATCTATGTAGAATTATTTCACTTTCTATACTCTGTAAAAGGCAAGATAAGGCTGTGTGGTCATCTTTTTTGGTAAGTTCTATTAGTTCATAAATAGGAAGGAAATTCATTTTGAAATATCTCTTGTATGTTGGCATATATCTATTTTTTGAGAATAGAGTAGTAAGTATCATAACTTTAATATCATCCCTACTCAGATTAACCCCTTGAGCATGGTTAATTATTTGAATCATATATTCATAAATCTGTCCATGAGATGCTTTCTGTATGTATTCACTTAAAGTAGAGTCATTCCAATCTAAAAGTGAAACATAAGTTTTGATTTCCTCTAATTGTTCTTCACTAAATTTATCTTGCACATTTTGAGGGAGTGTACCTATATTAAGAGGTATATCAGAATTTTTATCCCAGAACCTGGGGGCTAATAATAGGCAAAGTAAATAGGGCTGACTATTAGAAATATCAATATTAACTAATGGAGCACTATTGTAATTTAAAAATCTACGATATATCTTTTGCAAGTTAGTTATTACTGAATGTAATCTATGAACATTAGTATCAATGGAAACCTTGTAATCTCCAAGAGTAATACTATTGATATTATGCAGTGCTGCATGATACTGAGTAAGAGGATATTTCCTTTTAACAAAGTTTCCATGACTTTTGTCCCTATTTATATCCCAATACTCTCTACCTTTATTAAACTTATCTTGCATGATAGTGTGAGCATAATTTACAGCAGCTTGTTCATCTATATGTAATTCTTTTGTGCCATACCAATGTGTTAAATAAGGGTAATTCATCACTGTGTTAGGTATAAATTTGCCATCTTCTTCACTAAATACTTCTGATGGAATAGCTTTTGCTTCTCCTTGAAAGGCTGGATAATCATATCTCACCAATGATACATTTTCATATCTTTCAGTGAACTTATATCCTATAGACTTTTTTCCTTGAATATATTGTCTATCAGTACATAATACACCTGTTGATACGAGGTAGTTAAGATAGGAAAGATAGTCTTTGAAGAAATTTCTGATAAGGGTAGAATTAATAAAAACATAGCCCTCCTCTGTTATCGAATCTTTATTTTTTGCAGGTATAGAACTAACAAGACTCATGATATAGATAAGTCTATCCTTATCAAATACTGCACCAGCAGTTCCATTCAAATTGACTGACTTTATATGTCCTGCATTATCTACAATAAATTTGTAGTCTGTCAAAGGATAATTTGCTAAATGAGCATCAATATCAAAGTTGCTTGGTACCATAGCAAAATAACCAGAATATTTGAGTTGAATACCTAAAGAGCTAACAATAGTATGTATAGGTTCCAAAGAAGCAAAATAATTTTGAAGTTGATATTTTCTCTGTAACCACTTCTTCTCTATAAAATTTACCTTACAATCCATATCTATCCATTATGTTAGGAAATTATTAATATGGCAAAAATACTAAAGAATCTCCATAGCCCAATAAACTACAGAGATTCTTTTAACACTACTTCAACTCTTCACTCCCAAATACATATTGAAGAACCTTCAAGTTTGCTTCATTCTCAATCTTGAAGTCTCTTTCAATGTATATATCTGTGACTTTCATGGCTTCATCAATGTGATTAAGTGCTGCATGAACAGCATATTTATCAATACCTACTTTGTTGACTGCTAAAGTAGCCCATGAGTGCCTTGCTGCATAGTATTCCAAATCATCTATATTGAGTATTTTTCCTACTTCCTTTAAACCAATATTGATAGCTCTGTTAAAGTTATTTGCAGTGTTGTACATTTGATAGAATTTGAATACTCTTTTGCTGGTATAATCTTTATATTTCTTTACAAGTGGCAAAAGGATAGGGAGAATTTTAACTTGCATTTTAGCTCTATCAAGTCTCCTTTTGGTAGTCTTGCTTCTGTAGTAGGTTATAATAGTGTCTTGGAGGTTGTCACAATTGTATAAGTCTATAGAATTCATTCCCATTAAACAGAAGGAGAGGATGAAGCAATCTTTAGCAAGATTATAAGGACAGATTTTTTCCTTACCATTACTAATATTAGTAATATAGGGTAATTCCCATATTTTTCTGATTAATTCTGTTGATAATGCTCTTTTCCTTGTTGCTTCTTGTTTAGGAACTTTGAAGTTCTCAAAGGGAGAGTTAGGGATGATAATGATGCCTCTGTCATAGTCATTGTATTGCTTCTTAGCTTCATTAAATAGATGTCTGATACTACCTAAATAGAGGGAAAGCATTCTATTAGAAGGGATTCTTTTACCTTTTCTTTCAAGTTCTGCTATTTGCTTGGCTCTCTTCAGGTGCAGATACTCCATGAAGCCTTTTAATAAATCTTGAGTAACTTGGCTTGTAGTTAAATGTTCCTTGCCTATATAAGCTATGAAGGCATTGAGTGCTGATTTATAATTCTTCTTCCCCCTGCTTTCTGTGGTCTCTAACCACTCTTTGCAGAATTGGATGAAGTCTATGGTTCTATTCTTCTCTTGACTTATTTTTATGTACTCCAATATCTCATCTATGGTATATGTGGATGCTTCTAAGGGAAGAGTAGCACATATCTCTTGATACTGCCTGACTAGGTTGTCAGTCTCTTTAATAAGTTTAGGATTCTTCAATTTGAGTGACTTGGTAAGGTCACTTGCTCTAACAAAGATATTAGTTGATAGTCTTTTGACTTCTCTATTATAAGTCATTCTAATCTTCACATTGTAAGTGCCATCAGATTTTTGTTTACTTTTTAATATTTCTGCTTTGAATGTCAGCATGTTAACTCCTGTATTTTGGGAACAACAATAGACCAACAACTACAGATTTAGGAGGGATTTATCTCAAAATTTAGTGGTAATACAATAGATTTGTATAAAGAGAAAATCCTCATAAGTGCTTGACTTATAAGGATTTCTTTGGGTGACTGATGGGACTCGAACCCACGACATTCAGAACCACAATCTGACGCTCTAACCAACTGAACTACAGTCACCATGTTTACGTCATTTCTCAAACGCGGTGCAAAGATAGGTATTATCTTTAATACTGCAAATATTTGGCGAAATATTTTATTGAAATCTGCATTATTTTTTATTCTCCTTAATTCCTACATTGTGCTGTTGGAGGAGCTTTCGGGAGTTTTTGACGAAGATATTCAGATGGTTACGTGCAGCTTCCGGGAGCTTTGAGATAGATGTGGAATCTGTGGGATAAAGCACATAGTTTTTTTCTTTGGTGAAATTGGGACGTGCTGTCCATACGAAATTATATCCGCAACGTTGTACTCGAACTTGTGGGGAAGTAGATGTTGTGGTGTCTTTTTCTAATTCTAATGTGAATATAAGTCCTCCGTCAGTATTTACTTTACTCATATTGGAGATGAAATTCCCTAAAGAATATACTACAGCGTGTTGTGTTCTGGTAATGCTATCGGTACGTAGTTCCATGGGTTGTATAACATGAGGATGGCTACCGATGATATGGGTAACGCCCTGTTTCAATAACCAATCAGCCAATTGTTGCTGTTCGCGACTGGGTAGCGATTGGTATTCGTTTCCCCAATGCATACAGGCAATGATAACATCAGGTTGCCATGTTCGTGCTGTATCGATATCCTGTAACATGATTTTCTTATCAATATAGTTCACTATGTTGGGAGAGGATGGCTTAACTCCATTGGTATCATAGGTATAGTTAAGAAGGGCAATTCGGAAACCGTTTTTGTGAATGAGTAATGGGTATCGTTGACGGCGTTCTTCTTCATTTCTATAAGTTCCGGTGTAGGGGATACGTAAGGAATCTAACATTAGGATTGTACGTTCCAAACCTTTTTTACCGCGGTCGAGACAGTGATTGTTAGCAGTTAACAGAACATTGAAACCGGCCTCTTTAATGGCATATAAATATTCATCAGGTGCACAGAAAGCCGGATAACCACTATAAGGTTTTCCACCGATAGGTACTTCTAAATTGCCGATAGCGATGTCTGCTCCACTGATTTGCTCTTTTACGAGAGAGAAGCAGGGAGAGTAGTCATAACTCCCTTTATCTGTACGCGCGGCGTCAAGCTGGGCTTGGTGTTGCATCAGATCACCTACAAATAACAGAGTGATTTTTGCAGGGGGGATTGTATCAGTGGATTCCGGTACTACTTGTTCCTGTGCTGTGCTACAACACGATATAAAGAAGAAAAGTAATGCAAGAGGGATTGTCTGTCTCATGACTTTGAGCGGATTAAGGTTCCACTGGATAAAATAAATACCGAAAGGAGTCAAGTTGTCACAAGAGGTTCCTTCCGGTATTCGGTATTTTTATTATTGATATATTGCTTTCTTACCAGCCAGCAATGTATTCTTCATCAAAGAAACGATGGTCATCGGTCCTACACCACCCGGCACAGGAGTGATAAATGAACATTTCGGAGCAACCTCGTCAAACTTAACATCTCCAGTCAGTTTGAAGCCTGATTTTTTTGTAGAATCCGGTACACGTGTAGTACCTACATCAATAACTACGGCACCTTCTTTTACCATTTCAGCTTTCACAAAGTTGGGTTGTCCCAATGCAGCGATGATGATATCGGCTTCCTGGCATTCTTTTACAAGATCTTTGCTCCGGCTATGGCATACGGTTACAGTAGCATCTCCTGGATAGGCTTTCTGCATCATCAGTGCAGCCATTGGTTTACCGACGATATTACTACGTCCCAATACTACACACTTCTTACCCGAAGTTTCTATTTGATAGCGTTTCAGTAGTTCAAGAATACCGTTAGGGGTTGCTGATACATAGCAAGGCAATCCTATGGACATGCGACCTACATTGATGGGATGAAACCCGTCTACATCTTTACGATAATCGATAGTTTCAATCACTTTTTGCTCAGAGATATGCTTGGGTAATGGGAGCTGTACGATAAATCCATCAACATCTGCATCTTCATTTAATTCACGTACTTTAGCAAGGAGCTCTTCTTCCGTAACATCCGCTTCATAACGGATGAGGCTGGATTTGAATCCACAAACTTCGCATGCTTTCACTTTGGCAGCAACATACGTTTCGCTGCCACCATCGTGGCCTACAAGAATTGCAGCAAGGTGAGGGCATTTGCCACCTTTTGCTACAATTTCTGCTACTTCTGCAGCAATCTCCTGTTTTACTTGTTCAGAGATTGCTTTTCCATCAATTAATGTCATATAAATATTTTTGTTTTGATTATAATTTATCTTGTATTAGGGGGCTAAAAGAGTATCGCAAATATAGAGCAAATAACCGAATATAACAACAATCCCGCTAATTTCATATTTTAAATGAAGTCAGCGGGATTGGTATGCTTGCAGTTTATCTTTATTATTTCATCTTCGGCATCATTTTGCCCATCTTGCTACCCGTTACCATTTTCATCATCTTGCGGGTTTGGTCAAATTGTTTCAACAGACGGTTTACTTCTTGAATATTCGTACCACTACCTTTGGCAATGCGTTGACGACGCGAACCGTTCAGAAGAGCCGGATTACTGCGTTCTGCCGGAGTCATCGAATAGATGATAGCCTCAATACTTTTAAATGCATTATCATCAATATCAATGTCCTTAATAGCTTTACCTACACCCGGTATCATAGAAGCCAAGTCTTTCAGGTTGCCCATCTTTTTGATCTGTGCAATCTGACTCAAGAAATCGTTGAAATCGAATTGATTCTTGGCAATCTTCTTTTGCAGGCGTTTTGCTTCTTCTTCATCGTACTGCTCCTGGGCACGTTCCACCAATGAAACGATGTCACCCATACCAAGGATACGGTCTGACATACGTGAGGGATGGAATTGATCAATAGCATCCAGTTTTTCACCTGTACCCACAAACTTGATCGGCTTGTTCACCACCGAACGAATGGAAAGAGCGGCACCACCACGGGTGTCACCATCTAATTTAGTTAGTACAACACCGTTGAAGTCAAGTCGTTCGTTAAACTCTTTTGCTGTGTTTACAGCGTCCTGGCCGGTCATGGAGTCTACTACGAATAGGATTTCGTTTGGATTGATTGCTTTTTTAATAGCGGCAATCTCGTTCATCATCTCTTCGTCTACTGCCAGACGTCCGGCTGTATCGACAATGACTACATCGTATCCTTTGGCTTTAGCCTCTTGAATGGCGTTTTCAGCAATTTTCACCGGATTCTTGCTGTCAGGTTCAGAGTATATTGGAACTCCAATTTGTTCAGCTAGTACGCGCAACTGTTCAATAGCGGCAGGGCGGTATACATCACAAGCCACCAACAATGGCTTCTTGTTCTTTTTCGTTTTCAGCATTCGTGCCAGCTTACCTGAGAAAGTTGTCTTACCGGAACCTTGCAGACCGGACATCAAAATAACTGCCGGCTTTCCTTCCAAATCAATCTCTGCTGTTTCGCCACCCATCAATTGAGTCAGTTCATCGTGCACGATTTTTACCATCAACTGACTGGGCTTTACAGCTGTCAGCACGTTTTGTCCTAATGCTTTTTCCTTAACAGTATCAGTGAAAGTTTTGGCTACTTTGTAGTTTACGTCAGCGTCCAACAGTGCTTTACGCACATCTTTCAGGGTTTCCGCAACATTGATTTCGGTGATCTTTCCTTCACCTTTCAGAATTTTAAACGACCTTTCCAGTCTTTCGCTTAAATTATCGAACATGATGATATAATTCTATTTATAAATTACAAATTACTCTTATTGAGGCGCAAAAGTACAAAAAATCCACGTATCTACCTTCATTTAAGGCAATAATATTATTCAACCGAGGTAGCGGGATAAGTGAAAAGAATAGTTGGACCTTCTTTGCTATCGGGGATTACTTGATATGTACCGCCAAAGTGTTTTATAAACAGACGGTTGACATCATTACGCAAAGCAGAGTCTTGATTGGCATATTTGAGGTCTGCGAGGGGGCAGTTGGTGATTTTAAAACGTAATATTTCTCCGTTCTTGTTCAGAGTGAAGTTAAGATCGCGTTCTTCTTTGAAAGAAGCGAATGGACAAGTTAGAATACTGACAACGAATTGCATGAACCGGTTTGTGTCTGTATGGATGATATATTCGTCAATGTTACTGATGAAATGAGTATGCAAGGTAGAATTCTGCATATGTGCCATTCCTACAGCATCGTTGCAGAGCTGTACGATGTCATAATTACTCATTTGGAATTTCATCATACCAGCTTCCAGGCGCGACAAATCAAGGACATTATTGACTAAACGCATTAGCTGATCCGTGTTTTGCTGAATAATTTCCGCATATTCTTTACGGGTTTGATCGTCTATTTCCGCTTCGTTTGCTATAATTTGTGAGAACCCCAATACTCCGTTTAGGGGAACACGGATGGCGTGACTCATATTGGAGAGGAAACGATTCTTCATTTCATTGGCTTCTTCTGTCTGTCGTGTGGCTTTATGAGTTTCTTTTTCTGATATCTTTAGTGCTTTTCGTATTAGATTGATGCGGAACATATAGCCGATACATAAGATCAAAATGATTCCGAGACTCAAAAGAATACTGGTTTGTACACGATTTCTTAGTTTTCCACGCTCCCATACCAATTGGTTCAGATGATGTATTTCTTTGATTTCCTCCAGTTGTTTAGCTGATATGGCGGCAGTCAGTGAATCCTGAATATGATTGGAACTTTCGTACAGTGGCAGGGCTTCTGCATATTTACCCATTTCTTGCAGAATGTCAGCTTTCCGCGATAATTGTTTGGCATACTCCATTTGGGCAGATTCAAATTGTTTCATCTTTATCAGAGCAGAATCTATATAGAGAAGTGCAGCCTGATAATCTTTTGTATGCCGGTAATACTCCGCACTTGCATCATAATACAGGGCCATATAGGGAATATAACTCTGCGGAGTTATGAAGTCTTGAGCTTCTTCTATATGATATTTAGCCGAGTCTGTCTTTCCTATCCCTGTATAATAGTAAGTTTGAAAAATTTCTGAGAATAGATAAAGATTGAAATATGATTCATACATATCCGGATCTAAACTAAGCATTTTTTGCAATAGCTGTTTGTTTTCTTTCAGATACGTCTTCAGGCTTGAATAGTCTTTCTGGTCTTTACTGAATACAATTAATTGATTCAGAACATTAAACTGTGTACTGCTGGTTGTTTGTTCCGAAACATATTTGTGAGCTTTTCGAAGCGCTTCTCCTTCTTCTTTTGTACGGTTGGTTTCATGGTATGCACTTGCCAGACATGAATAAGCAGCTATACGGCCGTCTGTGTTATTCAGTTCTTCTGCTTTCTCAAGCATTTTTAATGATTCATTGATGGCATATTCATATTTCTCCTTATATGTATAAGTATAAATAAGCAATTTTTGTGCATTGAAGTACAACCTGAAAAACTCCATGCGTTCAGCAATGGGTTTCACGTAGTTCACCAGTTTACTGACACTATCGACTTCATTCTTATTATAATAGTACAATATTTTGAAATATGTACTGCTGCATATATATTTAGGATTCTTTTGGTACTGTGCTTCGTTGAACATTTCTTCAGCATATTCTATATAATGCGGAGAGTTTTGTTCGGTAAGCACGAGTTTCTCAAGTAATTTTAATCTTGTGGTGTCATGCGGAAGTGCACGCAGTTCGATTAACAGACTGTCTGCCACAGATGATTTTTCTGTTATATTTTCTGCAAATGCGAGGAAACTCTGTAGGAAAAGAGCGAGTATTAACAAGGTTTGTTTCATTGCGCTGCCTCCTTTCTGTTGGTAGAGTGAATTGGATGAGTAAACAAGAAGCGGGAACCATCCTTATATTCAGGATCTATCCATATTCTTCCGCCGAAACGTTCTACAATTAATTGACAGATAGAGAGTCCCAATCCGCTGCCTTGGGCATTTTCATTCAGCTTTTCAAAACGGTTAAATATCTGTCCCTGTTTTTCCGGGGCGATCCCACAACCGGTATCTGTAACCGAAAACACAGTCATTTCTTCTGATTCTTTCTCCAATAATAAGGTTATGCTACCTTCTGTGGTAAATTTGGTTGCATTAATCAACAGATTGATAAGTAACTGCTGGAGGCGTGCTTCATCCGTATAGATTTCCATTTTTTCCTGAGACGTTTGGAATAGGACTGTGGCGGATGTTTGCTTTATCTTCTCTACCGTATCCACTACATTGCGACAAATAGCTACTGCATCGCTGTTTCCAAACTGGAATTGCATTTTCCCGATTTCCAAACTGGAAAGGTCAACAACATCGTCTATCAGCTTCAAAAGTAAGTCTGAATTTTGCTGAATGATTTCATTGCATTGTTGTCGGGTTCCGATGTCAATATTAGCATCGGTCAGAATAGATGAGAAACCGGACAAGGCATTTAGTGGAGTACGTATTTCATGACTCATATTCGACAGAAAAAGACTTTTGGTACGAATGGAGTTCTCAGCACTTTGCCGGGCTTTTTCCAATTTATATTGAGATGCAATCAAGCGTGCATTGATTTTACGAATATAAAGTACGGATACAATAGATATGCCTAGAATGAGGATACAACCTATAATTGAATAAAAAAGCAGACGGCTTCGCTCGCTTTGATTATCCATCTCGAGACGGTCCACCTGATATATGGTTCGCAACAGATTTATCTGGGTGGAATAGTTACGGGCATTGATAGAATCTCGTGCAATATTGATGTCTTGAAAAATGGCACATGCCTCTCTAGGCCTGTTTTGTTTGGTATACAGTTGTGCCAGTGAATTCTTCATTTTTAGATATCTGTTATAGACATTGGCACTGCTGGTATTTATGGTCAGCTCATTATATAATTTGATAGCTAGTTCGTCATCTCCAATTCTTTTGGCATATTCAGCTTGTATATATTTCAAGATAGAACTATGAAAATAAAACGGATAGTATTCATACCATTCTTCTGCTTCCTGAATATATTTCCGGACTTTATCCATATCATTATTATGGAGGTAATAATATGCTTGGAAGATATTTTCTATGAAACGGCTGTGCTGGTAATCATTCATTTGTTCCATTTGATCCAAATGGGCTTTAGCTTCATCCATCCTCCCCATTCTGATGAGGGTTGGAATTAGTTGAATCAAGACTTTTTCCTGTAATTTTTCGGAGTCGGATACTTTATGCAATTTCTGCATGGCTATTTCGTATTCTTCGATAGCCTCATTATTCATGTTGGCATTAAGATAAGTATCTCCTATTGCATAATGGGCTATGGCTATGCCAATATCGTATTTCATTTGAGTGGCCTGTTTCAGCATAACATTTGCTTTTTCCAACGCTTCGTTGATGTGGCCGTCTGAAACGAGGGCATATACAGCCATCTGCTGCATAAGGAACATGTATTTATAGTCCTTTCTGCTACGGAATACTTCTACAAGTTCATTTTCCCATTGGGCGATATCTCTTAATCTGACTTCCTGAGAATAACCTAAGTTATTATCCATCAGGTATTCCATAAGATGTATACGCTCATCTTCCGAATCCTTGCTTGCAGACAGGATATAGGAAGTACCGTAAAATAACATCAACAATAATAGTATGATCGTTTTACTGAGCTTCACCTTATTAACTAATACGTTTATACAATGATATGTGATTAATTGCGACAAAAATAACTAAAAAGGACGAGATATCCGAAAATGTCTCGTCCTTTTTGTATATTTAATCCTATTTCTTGTTGATTATATCCTTTGGCTTCAGTTTTAGCTGTTCATACTCATTAGGAATTCGTCGTTGTCTTTGGTTTTTTCCATACGATCTTTTACGAAATCCATAGCTTCTATCGGGTTCATATCAGCCAGATATTTGCGGAGTATCCACATGCGATCCAATGTTTGCTTATCCTGCAACAGATCATCACGACGAGTGCTGGAAGCAACAATGTTGACTGCAGGGAAAATACGTTTGTTGGACAGGTTGCGGTCGAGTTGCAACTCCATGTTACCTGTACCTTTGAATTCTTCGAAGATAACTTCGTCCATTTTAGAACCGGTATCGATCAATGCGGTAGCAATAATAGTCAGTGAACCACCGTTTTCAATATTACGGGCAGCACCGAAGAAGCGTTTAGGTTTATGAAGTGCATTTGCATCCACACCACCGGAAAGAACTTTACCGGATG
>ENA-OPWK01000249-OPWK01000249.1-human-gut-metagenome-genome-assembly--contig:-NODE-249-length-14253-cov-8.537681_pt1 | contig 14253 bp, 29 predicted proteins | sample MGYA00241509_ERZ502010 | MGnify/ENA primary metagenome ERZ502010 (study PRJEB25962, sample SAMEA2042014) | human gut metagenome | biome: human gut; feature: human-associated habitat; material: faeces... | reverse complement strand
CAGATCAAAGAGACTGGAACTTTCACGGCCAGAGAAAAAGCCCGCTGTAGAAGCGAAGGATCCGGGGCTATATCTGTACTGTCCAGAGATGGGAGAACAGAAGCCAAAGTGCCAGATTGAGGCGAACCGGAGCTATTACGGAAAGCACTTCCACCTGTTTACTCCTCTCGAACTGAAAGGAAGAGGGATCACAAAGGATGGAGTGTGCGATCCGGACCGTCTGACTCCGAAGTTTCAGTACCGGTCCGGATGGAATGAATACACAGTGACGGAGAGAGCTTTTAATACTCTCCAGGAGAAATACACAATTTCCCAGGAAAGTTTACTGGACTGAGGGGGGATCGGAATGGAACCTATCAAAAACAGCAGAGAACTGAAAATTGCTTACGAAGTTCTTGAAGAAATACAGAGCTTAAAAACTGAAAAATCAAAAGAAGTATCTTGCAGGATAAAAAGCCGGATCCGGGACTATTTCCGTGAAAGAGAATGCGAACTGAAACGTAGATGCATAAAAAATTACGGGGACGGAACGGCAATATTTTTGGAGGAGCTTCCGGAATACATTAAGACGGAGCCACAAGCGGAGGACTGGTTCGAGTATAACAGGTACATAGAATCTCCGCATACGGCTTTTGGATGCACAGGTAGATTGTTTACATCATGGTTCAAAGTGATATGCAGGAGAGGAAGATATTATGCCTATCACTATATATCATGCGATGTGTAAAGGAGGAGTAGCGGTTTGAAATATGGAGTAAGGATCATACTTGACGAAATCGAAGTAGAGGCAGGAAGCAAAGAGGAGGCCCAGGACATTGCATCTGATATTTTCGAAAGTGATGCAAGATCCCGATTGGATGCGGGGCTTTCAATTATAGATTTTGAGATCGAAGAATTAGAGTAAATTTGAATTGTAAGCCGGGAAATGCCGAAAGCGCCCGATACCCGGATCCATATCCCTGTGAGCGAAGTCGTGGACGAGGTGCAATAGACAGGAAGATGATCCGGGGGCTTGGATTGAAAGGAGAGCAATATGAGATTTCAACACACAGAAAAAACAGCAGACATATATAACAGCATGATCCGGGAGTACAGGGAGATTTCATGCGACAGTGATCTTGAAAAAATCGGGATCACTTATGAAGAGTATTCGTATTCCGGCCTGTTTATGGATATGCTGAGATTTAATGGAGTCGGGCTGACCGAGTATAAAAATATCGCAGAATGGGCAAAGAGAAAAGGCTGCTATGTTACGGAGATTAAGGGAGGTTGGAGAGTGAGCTTGCAGGAGGGGTAATATGATCGGATCAATTATTATTTTTATGTGCGGTGTATTATGCGGAGCCGCACTGATGTGTCTGTTACAGGTGGAAAGAACAGTGAGAAGGGAGAAAGAAGAGCGTGAAGAGGAGACACAAGGACATTCTTGATTTTTGTAAAAGGTACATGAATGAAAATGGATACCCGCCAAGTGTCCGGGAGATTGGAGACGGAGTGGGTCTTAGATCTACGAGATCCGTTTGCCATTACATGAAAGAAATGCGTGATCTCGGGCTGATTACAGCAGGTCCTGAGTTATCCCCGAGAGCATTCTGCATTCCAGGAGCAAGATACGTGTTTGAAGATCCAGGGAACGGAGGAGAAGAGAATTGAGCGTAACATCGGCAATTTTGAAAAAAAGGATCAAGAGGAGAGACAGGAAAATCAAACGTCTTAGAAAGGTGAGAGACGAAAAAACATACGAACTAAAAAGAGCGAAACGGGATCTGAAAGAAGTCGGGCAGGAATTGTCAGTTGTCAAAGAAAATATGACGGCTGTGTTCTGCCCGTATTGTGAAACGCATCACTTAATTTCCTGGGATCTGGAATGGGGCTTAATGGTAATCTGTCCGAAATGCGGAGCAAAGTTGATGCTGTGCGACCTTTGCAGCAAAAGAGCGGTTGACTGTGACTATGATTCCAGGATCGACGTGTGTTCAGAAATGTAAAGCAAACCTTGACAAGAAAAACCGTAATCAGATATTATTATACCGGGAAGGAGCTGAGAGTATGGAAGTCGTTGAATATATCAAAGCGACTATGAAAGAACAGGGGATTACACAGATGGAGCTTGCGAGGAGAACGGGAATATCTAGGCAATCCGTATTCGACATGCTCAGCAGAGAGAATCCGAATTACAATACAGTGAAGAGAGTCTTCAATGTGCTTGGTAAGGATCTGGAGTTCAGGAGGAAAGACGGGAAACCCCTGGACTTTGATATAAACTCATTCGAGGAAGTTCTAAAAAGGGAAGCACCAGGATACGGAAGGCTGAAAGCGATTCTGGATGTCATGGGATATGAAATCATATATACAGATAAACAGTGAATAATCCGCAGATTAGAGGTGTATGAAGCACCTCTAATTTTTTGAAGAAAAATGCAGAAACCGCCTTGACACAACGCACTACAGTGAGCTATACTAAAAGCATCAAGAGAAACAAACACACGAACGGGAGGAACGGAAATGAAACAAGCAGACCAGAAACTACACGATAAAGGGTATTACCTCTTCAACATGGCATATAACAAAAACCAGTATGAGCTGTGCGATGGGGAAGGGGAAGTCCTGATAGATCATCTCAGCGAAGCTCAGGTAATAGCATTATCAGAGATGCTTTAGAACATATTTTGAGATAGAAGGGGATGAGTAGAAATGACAGGACAGCAGATATTCAATGAAGCACTCAAAAACGCAACAAATGAGAAAAGAGTAAAGGAGCTTGTAAGACAAGCTCGTAACAGAAAGGTAAAAGAACTGGTTGTTCAGGGTATTGACAAAAAGATCGCTGAATCTCTGGTTGATGCATACGACACGTGCGGATTAAGCATCCATTCACTTTAAACCATAGATCCCGCCACGGAGGATACGATGGCAGAAAGGACAGGATCATGACAAAACAGGAATTTGAAGAGAGAGCAGGGAAGAAAGTTTCACTCCAGGAGTGAAATATCATCGAGACAGTATACACCTGGCATCCTTCGATCAGCGAGGAAAACGGGAAAGACGAGATCGTGGAAATCTATCACAGTAAAATTGAGGGGCTTGCGATCATCAAAGAAATGTATGAGGCGGCTACGATGATCGATGATCTGGACAAGGAAAGAAGAAAACTGGAAGCCACACTAGAAAAAGTAAGAAAAAGAATGAACCAGGTGGCAAAAGGAAATCTCGTATATGAACGTTGCCGGAGAGACGTTGAGAAATATTACGAGAAATCGAACTCAGCAGATCAGTGGGATTTTGCCCAATCTCTTCTCTCCGAGAAATACGGGGAACAGACAGTAACCGAAGTAATAAAGGATACGGGTCTTTATTAGAGAAAGGAGTGCAGAAAATGAGAAATTTCGGCAGTTATGCAGATCGGAGAAACCACAGGTTAAATTCGGAGATCGAAAGGTACATTGATATGTGGGACGGTACGATCATCGGATACCAGGTAAAAAACATGTATGAAAATGGCACGGATTACGAAAGTATCTGCGATGCCATGGACATAGATTATTCAGAATACGAGGAGGTATAACCATGAATGAAGAAATCAAAAAAATGACCGAAGAACAGGAAAAAAAGCATTACACACAGATGTATAAGGAGATCCTTCCGCATCTGGAGACGATCCGACAGAAAATGGTGGAACATGGAGAAAGCAAAACCCTGCATATAAGCGTTGGAGCCGACGGCTACTTAAGCATGGGAGTCACCGGATCTGGATGGGAAGCGTTAAGGTTTTCGAGCGATGAAGATCATAAAGCTACGATAAAAAAAGAGATCAGAGAAACAGTGGAATTTTAGGAGGAAGTCATGAGGGAAAGAGTTTACATCACAATCAACGAGCAGTCTGCGAAACTTGCGCAGGAGATGATGTCTTTCCGGGAATATGTCCCGGGAAGCCGTACATCGACATACAGAAAAGAGGCTGATGAAGCCTATGATCTTGCGGAAGAGGTAAGGGAAAAGAGGGGAGACTCGTTTGGAGACAGGGCATGGAATCTGGCAGTGAGATACGCAAAGAATCTCGGAAAATACTATAACGAGGATAGCCGGATCGGATGCATGTGCCCATCTGTAATGATCTCCGGAGCAGGTAATTTCCCGGTGAAGAAAAAGGAAAAACAGAATGCGGCTGCTGACAAGAATCACGAGTTCTGGAATTACTGCCAGTCGATCCGTGGCAAGATCACAAACCTGCTGTATGCAAAGGAAGTCATCAAGAGCGATGACGAAAATGCGATTGAAGCATTGACCGAAAAGATCGAGTCTCTGAAAGTGCCCCAGGAAAATATGAAAGAGGTGAATAAGTATTACCGGAAAAATAAAACTCTGGACGGGTGCGACATCCTTACCGAAAAGGAGCTAAAAAAAGTCCAGGAGAGCATGAACTATCACTCTTGGGACGCTTCTCCGTTTCCCTCATACACATTGCAGAATAATCTTGCGAATATCAAGAGGTGTGAGCAGAGGCTTAAGAGTATTAAGGAAACAAAAGAAAAAGGTTCCTCTGAGGCAGAATTTGGCACTTGCAAGGTAATTGAAAATGCAGAATGTATGAGAATACAGATCGTCTTTGAAGGGAAGCCAGAAGAGGAAATCAGAAGCATTTTGAAACAGAACGGTTTCCGGTGGTCCCCTAAAAATACGGCATGGCAGAGGCACCTTAATGAAAGCGGGAGATATGCAGCAAAAAGAGTTCTGAAAGAAATGGGGGCGATGAAGTGAATATAAGGGAAGCGGGAAGAGAAGTAGTTGGGATCGGAACCGAACGCCGTGATTATTTGGTCGGTTTCAACGGGCACGATGAAACCTTATTGTCGGCTGCCGGAATGGATGATCTTGAAAACCTGTGGCTGTCATTATGCCCGGAATTCGAATGCGATCCGGATAGTGTTGATTATGTGGAGAGGTTGTGAAGTATGGTAAAAGGAAGTTTAGGAGCAAACAATTCTAAATATCTTCTGAGGAGAGAAGACTATAAGAGAGCAAAGAAAATGGATCGTCAGCAGTTCGAGAGATTCTGCACGAACCTTTACATGGAAGCATACGAGGAAGGGAGAAAATCCGTCCCTGGCATAGATATCGAAGACGTGAAGGCCGCAATCCAGGGAGTAAAAGGGATTGGAAGAGTCCGGATGGAAAAGATCATGTCAGCGATCGAGGAAAAATTCGGAGGTGGATCCAATGAAGAAACGGGAGGATTACAGTAAAGACTTCCAGGATGAATACAGAAGATGGGAGTATCTGAAAGACCATGGAGGGAGTGATCCGTTCTGGCCGGATGGATGCAATATGAACCTAGTAAGAAATCACATCATTTATTTGCGGAAAGAGGTGGAGGAAAATCTGAGTCCTGGAGAATACCCGGAAGAGTATTTCAAAGACCTTCCACATAAAGTAGAAGAAGGATACATGGTGAACCCGGATCTTATCCGGAAAAGAGCAAGAGAGCAGATGGCTTTCATTGAGGAAAACGAGGATTATAAATACATGAGAAAAGAGCGGCAAAATGAGAATAAGAAGAACGCTATTCTTTTCAAACCAGTCGCAACTATAAACGGACTTAAGGATTTTATAAAATCGGATAACCTCGTTGAAATGAGAAGGATCAATGCTGAATACTATATTTCCTGGTTAAGAGGATGCCGGAAGAAGTATGAAGAGACAAAAACAATGGATCCGGAAGAGCTGCATCTCGGGCAACTGACAATATGGGATTTTATGAATGCATAGGAGGATAGAGCATGACCGATATTCAAAGAGGAGACGTTTATTATATTCATCCGGTCCCTGTGACCGGAAGTGAACAGGGGGGGGGTAGACCTGCGGTGATTATAAGCAACAATTTATGCAATAGGCATTCAGATGTTGTCGAGGTCGCTTTTCTGACTACAAAACCTAAAAAAGAGCTTCCTACACACGTAAGTATAGAAAGCCTTTACAGGAAGTCAACAGCGTTGTGTGAGCAGATAGAAAGTGTAAGCAAAGACCGGATAGGGTCTTATTACGGAAAGGTTACACCTGGGGAAATCAGAAAATTAGATACCGCCCTTGCAATAAGCATCGGGATTAACCATGAGATCCCGGAAGCCCCGGATAACAAGATCAGTGATCATGATAAAGAAATGATAAAGGTCAAGATCGAGAGAGATACATACAAAGAATTGTATATGGAGAGTCTGAGAGGAGCAGTGAAATGAAAATAAAATATGCTATTTACAGAGGAAAAGTCGGACTTTATGCGAGAGAGTATTACGACAAAATAGATCCGGAAGTATTCGAGGAAATGGGCGTTTTAGGATGGCGAAATATCAGAGAGGGTGCTCTGCCAATTATAGTAAATGCGGACGGAGGAAGGTGCAGTTTTCTCCCTGTGGCAGATAATTTTATCGAATTCAGAGAAGTCGATAAAGGCCAGGATCCGTTGACGAGAGAAGAGTGCTTCCCCCAAAATTCCAAAGAGTTCGAGTATGGGTGGATCTCTCCGGACGGAGATACGTTCAATACCGGACACGAGGGCCACTATAGAGCTGCCGAAATGTTGTGCAAAGAATATGGGTACAAAGATTATTACCCAGAAAGAGAACTCGAAGAAAAGGGATGGGTAAAAATCGGGAGACGAGCTCCGTACACTCCGGACAACTGGGAAAAATTCATATATGCGAAAGATCTTAAAATAACCAAAGGGCAGGCAGATGCTCTTGTAGATCTCGGCTACAGTTCAGATCCGGAATTCAGATTTCTGGTAGAGGAAAACGAAGGGAGATGGTAAAAATGCGGAAAATCAAGAAGGAACTCTATAAGCATTTCAACTGCATACCGTGGCTGATCGTAGGAATACAGATATTAGTTGATGGAGATATCAGCAGGTTTCAGTACGGGATCTGTTGGATCTGCACATTGATTCTGATATGGCATTACGCAGTAATCACTCCGGTGAAGGGAGGGAAAAGGGATGCTGACTCTGACAATAAAGAGAAAGTGGTTCGATATGATACTACTGGGAGAAAAGAAAGAGGAGTATCGGGAAATTAAGCCATTCTATGACAGCAGGATCATGTCCGAATTAAACGGATCTACTCATACGTTTATCAGTGCGAATGCTATGAAATTTTTCCTGTCTACGCACAAAGTAAGTATCGGACAGGTGAAGTTACGGAACGGATATACAAGTACAAGTCCGGAAATGATCGCAGAGTGCACGATCCGGATCGGAACCGGAAAGAAAGAGTGGGGAGCGGATCCGGACACGGAGTACTATGTCCTGGAGATTAAGAAAATCGTGTGGAATAGCATCGCGGGAAAAGGAGGAAACATTGGCAGTTGTAAATATGAGTAGTATCCCGGAGAAAGGAAACAAAAAGATTGTGGTCTGTAAAAGCTGCAAGAAACCGGAATACTGGAACGATATGAGATGGTGGGATGGAGTATGCATGTGCCGGGACTGTTACCGGAATCTCTGGGAAAAGAGAAATCACGGAGCCCCTTATAGATGGGATGACCTTGACGGAAAAAGGCCGACACAGGCAGAATATGATGCTCAAAAAGCGCAGGAGGATTGACATGCAGGAGACAAAGAAAAAGACAGTTGTTTTAGAAGCATGTGTGTGGAGAAATGGAGGGAGAACGTCGATGACAGGAACAGAGGCACTTTTGATGGATTATATTATGCGGCATACATATTCCTGCCCGGTAAAAGACGATGCAGACATTGATTTTGATAAAGAGTGCGTCGGATTTAAAGAACCGGGATGCAGGGAGTGCATCATGAAACATTTGGAGGAACTGAGATAACATGAATGAATTTGAGGTGATCCTGGAAGAGATACGAATGAGTAACACGACAACACTAAAGCTGTTCGGAAGAGACGTTGCATTCGTAGAAATGAGAGATGTAGAGAGAATAATCAATGAACATATCTCTGCTGAGGATAAGCACAGAGACACTAGATATCCACGGAACAAAATGGAGCGAGAAGCCCTGCAATTTATCGGGGATAACAAGATAATTTTATGGGTTCCGAGTGAATTTTTACTTTACGGCCCTAAATGTGACAAATGTGATAAACACCGAATAATTACAGTCAAACATGGATCCGATGAAATATCACATGAGGAATGTGATTGTAAAAGGAAAAGATCTTATGTATTCAAGCCTAAAATGATGATTCTTTTTAAAATTGCCGAACAAAAAGGAGAAGTATATGCATGGTATATAGAATGCTCGAAAAAAGACTACGAACTTTACGAATTAAGCCATGCGCCGTGCATTTGCGCAAATGGAAGAGTCATAAAAGAAGGAGTAGATTTTATAGATCCAAGAAGCTCATATACATTTTTTGAAAATTACGACGCATGCAAGAGATACTGCAATCAGTTGAACGAAAAAGAAGCTTTGTGCGATATAAAATACAAACTGAACGGAGAACTTTTTGATCGTGAATGAAAGAAGGGAAAAATGGAGGTATTAAGATGGCGGATATAAAGAATAAAAACGAGATACGAAGGCGCATAGATTTATTTCTACATGAGTTTTCGAGCCGTGAATACGAGATAAATGAAGAATTCTGCAAAGAGACTATGCGTATGATGGCAGAGTTTATCGGTACTGCGAATGACAGACTGGATCAGTACAACAAAATGCTGAAAACTGTGAGGGCTGAGAACCTGAAATTGAAAGAAAAATCATACAAGGAAGTGACCGGGCTCTGTCGAGGGAAAAAGCTTGGGGAGAAAGACGGGAAATGGTACATCGGTCAGATTATATCAATAGGCGGAGAGGCGTTTCTAATTGACAGCTATCCGCAGAAAGCCGTGAAAACAGATCAGAAGTCGGAAGGAGTATTATCTGCAAAATATGTCGAGTTGGATCCGGACACAGTGCAGAGATGCACGGGAAAAACGGACGTTCGGGGCTCGGTTCTTTTCGAGGGAGATATCATACGGTCAACAATAAGCAAAACCGTCACCATGGAGATATGCTATGGGAGGTATGGAGCTTTTTGCCCGAACGACCAGGAATACATGGAGAATATCGGTTTCTTCGTGGTGTCGAATACAACAGGAGATGCGATGCCTCTCGGCCCGACGAATGATTACGCTGACCGTATCGGAAACATAATAGAAAATCCAGGAATGAAAATATTGTAATACGCAGGTGGAAAAGATTATAATTAGAGGAGGATAACCACATGAAAAAGAAAATTGCACGAATGATAATTGCGGCGATGATGTCTATAAGTGTTACCGGATGCGGATTCTCGGATGGCGCAAAAGATGGAATGGAAGCCGCAACCGAGAAGCAGTATACCGAAGATAAAGCGCATAACTCAACAAATACACAGAAAACTACAAACACAGGAGAGAAAACTGCCATTGACAACAGCGTGAATGATGCGAATGAAAGTAATCCGCTTATAGCTGCCGAACTGCAGGTTGCCGATGTGAATTCCGGATCCGGGAAAAAGATCGGAGAATATGCCTATATCAATGTCGATCTGGAGACCATGGATACAGTAACGCTGGATCAGTATGACCAGTTTTGCAATGAGGTAGTAAAGGACAGCGGATACAACTGGATCACGATTGATTTTGGAGATGGGAGTGGACTCTGTTTCCAGGGAGGAAACCAGACAGCGGCTACATATGGAACACTGGATGGAGAAAAGTGCATTACGGAACAGAAAGGCAATGTGATGAAGACCGGGGACGGTATCTACGAGTATACAGCTTTCTGAAAGCACACAAATGTTAGAAAATGGTAGTAACCTATGAACATGAGGGATGCCATGCTGATTTTGTAAAGTAATTCACGATAAAATAATCGGCAACCGGCCTATGGGGTTAATCCTCCCCATGCCTAAAAAGTAGAAATAGAAAAACCCACGAGGTGTGAACTCGTGGGTTTTTTGTTGACACTCAACATGGATACGCCGTTTCTTTTTGTCTGCTGGCATTGTAGCATATGCAAATACTGAATGCGATATTCATTTTCCTTGAGTTTCCGCACTGTTATATAGTGTGGCTTGAAATGAGGTAATCACGATGGATTAAAGTGTTGGCAAGCATTTCCTTTCAGGACTTTCTGTAAGCAGGGGAAAATTAAATGTTTAAAAGGTTTTAAAATTGTTGTTTTCAGGTGTAAGATTTGCGGGTAAATCCCTAGTATATAGCTGAGAGGAGGATGATACGTTGGAAGAAGATAGTAAAATTATTGATTTGCTATATAAGCGAGAGGAACGGGCGCTTATAGAATTGTCGGAAAAATACGGAACGGCGTGTAAACGTATTGCGGGCAATATTTTGAAAAATCATCGTGATGCAGAGGAATGTGTAAATGATACATACCTTGCCGTATGGAATACAATACCGCCTAAAAATCCAAATCCGTTAAGGGCCTATATATTCCGGATTATCCGAAATATATCTATTGCGAAGTACCATGAGAACACTTGTATTAAGCGGAACAGCTATTATGATGTGGCGTTGCAGGAATTGGAGAATTGTCTTATGGCAGTAATGACTGTCGAACAGGAAATGGAAGCAAATGAATTGTCGGATTTACTTGACGGCTTTCTTGAAACGTTAGATAAGAGAAGCAGAATAATGTTTGTTCGCCGCTATTGGTATTCTGATAGTATTTCAGATCTTGCGGAAAGGTTTCAAATAAGTAATAACAATGTATCGGTCCGGCTTTCACGAATTAGAGGAAAATTAAAACGATATTTAAAAAGGGAGGGCGTTGAAGTATGAGAAAAAAGGATATATCAGATGCGATTGGCAATATTAATGATCGATATATCGAAGAAGCTGCAGATTTTCAGCGAAGAAAGAAAAGGATAGGGAAGAGTTCTATTTTACAAAAGAGCGTTGCTGCCGCGGCTTCATTTATACTTGTATTTATATTATCTGTTTCGACATTGGTAGCTGCGGATTTTTCTCCGGCTTATGAACTTCTCTATACGTTGTCTCCGTCAGCAGCCCAAAAGTTAAAGCCTGTTAATATGATAAGTGAGGATAACGGTATTAAAATAGAGGTTATTTCCGCTTATGTAGAAAGCGGAGAGGCGAAGATACTTATTTCTGTACAGGATTTGGAGGAAGATAGGATTGATGAAACGACAGATTTGTTTGATAGTTTCAGTATCAATACCTCGTTTGAATGCAGTAGCTCATGTGAAAATATAAAGTATGATGCAGAGACGGAAACAGCCGTTTTTTTGATTTCTATATCGCAATGGGATAAGCATGATATTGCAGATGAGAAAATAACTTTCTCTGTGCGGGAAATATTGAGTAATAAAGAAACGTATGAAGGTTCAATAGCGACATTAAATTTGGACAAGAATAACGGTTCGGCAAAGATTTTTACTCCGTATAGTGTTTCGGGCGGGAGTGGTGTAAACAGTGAAAAGTATATGGAAGATTTTCAGGCTCTCGTACCTCAAGGAGATATAAATTCGCCTGTTTCGGGAGTTGCTCTTACTGCGATAGGATATGTAGGAGAAAAACTTCATATTCAAATCAGATATGATTCTGCGCTTGAAACGGATAATCATGGATATGTTTATTTGAAGAACAGTGACGGAGATGTTTTTGATTGTGAAGCAAGTATTTCTTTCTTTACAGATGAAGGAGAAAAAGATATGTACAGCGAATATATCTTTGACTTGTCAGATAAAAATGTTTCGGATTATGTTATTTGTGGAAAGTTCACAACAAGTAATATGCACATTAAAGGGAAGTGGAGTGTTACATTTCCATTGGAAAAGGTAAGATAATAAACAGCGAAAACCCGCTAACCTTCCGGCTAACGGGTTTCGTTGTTTTATAGTTATCTAAAGGAATGAGAGTAAAGCGTGATATCCTTGTTCAGGGGATATCATTACTTTTATGAGGGGGGATAGTTGTTTATCAACTATCTGATACTTAGTATAAAGAGAAAATATGTCTAAAGTATGTTGAAAGAATAAAAGAATACGAAAATTTCTAAACAGAAGATTAATAAAACGGAAAAAGAGTTCTATACATTTCAGTAAATGGATACGATAAATCTGGTAATATTTTTCTTTTTTTCTTCATTTCTATCATCCTTTCTTGTTGATACTTTCAGGCACAAAAAATCGCCACCCAACTGTAAGTGACGATTTCTGAAAGTTATTTTGTTGTTATCGAATGAGCCAACTGTAATCCTGTCTACAATCTACCACATAATCAGCGTAGACTATATCGTCTACTATCTGGAATATGATCATATAGCGTTTCTCAAACAGGATAAAACGATAAGCATTTCTTGGGATATATTCCCCTGTGAGCCACGGACATCTCTGCGGCATCAGTTCTAATGAATTTGCAGCCTTTTCAAATTCAGCTGTCAGCCGTTCCGCCGCTTCCGGACTGACCTGTGCCAGAAAAGCAGCGTGGGAAACAAGCATCTGCGTTGCCCGTTCCGATACAATCACATGGTATTTATTCTGCTGTTTCATGACCTGCCGTCTCCTTGATTGCACTACGCATCATCGCAGCGACTTCATCAACAGAGTAGCCTTTGCTTCCACGCATCCTATCTTCCTCTACGGCAAGCAGTTCCTCACGCAGCTTCAGCATTTTTTCCCTGCGGTTATAAGTTTCAATATCCATAACGACTAAATCTCCCTCGCCGTTCTTGGTAAGGAAAATCGGCTCTGCGGTCTTTCTGCACATATCGGCAATCTCGTTGTAATTCTGGCGGATTGCTGCGGATGGACGAATATTCATAACAAAACCTCCTTCTCGTATATTAGATAGTATTATTCTACCCATATTGTACTCATTTCATACAATCAAGTCAATACGCACAGAAAAATTTTGCGTTACAATCCCATCATCTCACGAAGGAAAAGAGGTTGGCACTTTTACAGATAAAAACGGAAAAAAAGCAGTTGTAAAGATAAACCATGAAACAGAAAGATTAATAAAACGGAAAAAGAGTTCTATACATTTGCGGTATTTATGGTATAATAGGCACGTTGTGCCTGCAAGCCGGGGCGGTATCGTCGGGTTTTATACAACATTTAATTAAGAATATTTACAATTTTAGAAGAAAAAGAACGAGGTGAGGTATGGAATATTTATCAGCTTTAAAAAAATCTGTTGTCGCCGGGTTGATGATCGGGATCGGCTGTACTGTTTTTTTGAATATGGACAATTCAATCGTGGCGTCATTTTTATTCGGATTAGGACTTTTTACGATTATCAATTTGGAATTGAATCTGTTTACCGGCAAGATCGGATATATCTGTAAAGAAAATTGTGCCGAGACATTGATTACTTTGGTCGGAAACGGAATCGGCGTTAATATTATGGCATTTCTTATGAAACAAACCCGTGTCGGAGTAAGATTGGTTGAGAAGGCGGACCCGATCGTAGAAACGAAATTGTCAGATACATATATTAGTTTGTTTTTGCTGGCTGTTTGTTGTGGAATGCTGATGTATATTGCCGTGGCAACATTTAAAAAACAGCCGAATATTTTAGGCACGATCGCAGTCTTTCTTTGCGTTTCGGTCTTTATTTTGGCAGGATTCGAGCACTGTATTGCAAATATGTTTTATTTTGGTCTTGTAAGTACACCGGCAAAATATGCTGTTCCGCTTCTTATTATGATTCTCGGAAACAGTACGGGAGGTATTTTGCTGTGTAAGCTTACGCAGCATGTGCAGATTCAGAAAAACTCGGAAAATGCGTAATACAGACAGTGATTTTCTTATAGAATACATTTCCTGAAAAAAGGCGGATTTCAACCTGAACATACGATTTGTTCAGGTTGATTTTTTATATACGATACAATATAATGAAGCGGAGCAAAAGGAAAGGGGGTACGAAAATGTTAAAAGACAAAACAGTTTTGCTCGGAGTTACCGGAAGTATCGCTGCGTATAAGATCGCGTATCTTGCCAGTGCGCTGAAAAAGCTTCATGCGGACGTACATGTGCTTATGACGAAAAATGCGGTTAATTTTATCAATCCGATCACGTTTGAAACGCTGACGGGAAATAAGTGTCTTGTAGACACGTTTGACCGTAATTTTGAGTATAGCGTGGAGCATGTGTCTCTGGCAAAGAAAGCGGATATCGTAATGATCGCACCGGCAAGCGCCAACGTGATCGGGAAAGTCGCCCACGGCATAGCGGACGATATGCTGACAACAACGGTTATGGCATGCAGATGTAAGAAATTTAT
>ENA-OPWK01000232-OPWK01000232.1-human-gut-metagenome-genome-assembly--contig:-NODE-232-length-14777-cov-2.592786_pt1 | contig 14777 bp, 6 predicted proteins | sample MGYA00241509_ERZ502010 | MGnify/ENA primary metagenome ERZ502010 (study PRJEB25962, sample SAMEA2042014) | human gut metagenome | biome: human gut; feature: human-associated habitat; material: faeces... | reverse complement strand
CTTCTGGGTTTGTCCTTCAAATTCGACTTCCACTAAGGGAGTATTCCCCATTTCAAATTCGACGGTGGCACCGCTCATAATCTGTTCATGGGTAAGGTAGGTCTTGTTGTACGGTTGACCGTCTACTTTGATAGATTGAATGTAAATATTCTCTTTGCTCACTTTGGGGGCATGGTGCGTAGTGCAGTGTTGTGGCATAAAGCTCGACTGCTGTTCCGGATGGAATCCTGAAAGCTTCCATCAAAGAGGTATCGTATGTATTTTCCGCAGAGACATCCTGCTGTCGGCCGAGTATCAGTATGGCATCAGTTGCGGCAATATTGACCTCAGAGCATCTGTGATACTCAACAGCATTGAGCTTATGATTGTTGCCTATGCACCAGCCTATCTGTATAGGAAGCTCCCCGTATGTTTTCTGTTGTAATTCTGTAGCGCATTTTAGCTTTTCGAGTGCAGAAATTGATTGCTCCTAAACCACATCAGCAGGCATTTCTACTGTCTGCATTGTGCTGACCAGCTCTGTAAGATCTATTGAGTCGATCACCTTTCCATATTTCTTAAAACATTCTTCTGTTACTTCATGTATGATCATTATATGGTCCTCCTGATTTTTAAAATTGTAGAAATTATAATGTATGACAGAGAAAATGTCAGCAGGATAAATTATTGTTTTATACCCTAGTTAATATTTATTTTAGGATTTGTAAAAATATTTTTTATGGGATATAATGACTATTATGCAATTTTATAGCAGAGACTGAACAAAAGAAAATAGGGAGAAAACATGGTATGAAAAAAAGATTGGTTTCCGCAGCGGTTACAGTGGCATTGTTTATCGGACTTATAGCCGGTGTTACTTTTAAAGCGTCAGATAAAAAAGAAATAAAGCATTTTACTGCTTTTTTTTCTGTAGAAGGAGATAATATAGATCCGGATAATGATATAAAGCAGCTCATAGCAGAGCAGATCGGTGCTGAATGTGAGGAAACCTGGCTTGTTGGACAGGATAAGGACGATGCAATAAATTCTCTAATAGCAACCGGGAAATATCCGGATTTTGTATTGGGTGAGACTGCGCTGTATGAGGCAGATGCACTCATTCCAATAGATGAATACTGGGACGATTATCCGAACATAAAAGAATATCTCAGTGATGAACAATGGGAAAAGTTAAGACAGCCGGATGGACACATATATTGGATTCCACAGTTTGGAGTATCACATGGGGATGATGTGGAGATGCTGCATAATGGTGAAGCCTTTTGGATTCAGACAAGAGTATTAAAATGGGCTGGATATCCAAAGATTACAACGATAGAGCAGTACTTCGACCTGATAGAAAGCTATGTACAGGCAAATCCAACAATGCCGGATGGAACAGAAAATATACCATTTACGATACTTTGTGATGACTGGCGGTATTTTTGCCTTGAAAATGTGCCGCAGTTTCTGGACGGATTTCCAAACGATGGAAGCTGTATGGTAGACACGGAAACTAAAAAAGTGATGGATTACAATGTGACCGACACAGCCAAAAGATATTTCGGAAAGCTTAACGAAGAGTTCCATAAGGGAATAATGGATCCCGGGGCGTTCAATGCCACCTATGATCAATATCTGGATAAGCTGTCAACAGGAGCAGTGCTTGGGATGGTCGACCAGTGGTGGCAGTTTTATTATGTAATAGATCCTGTATTCAAAAAACAGAATCTGGCACAGCTTGGGTGTGATTATGTCCCTCTTCCTGTCACGATTGATGATGGTATTCACAACAGATGGCATACAAACAGGATGGCAGAAATAGATTATTCTTCAGGAGTGTCCATTACCACCTCCTGTAAAGATATCGAAGGTGCGATGAAGTTTGTCAGTGATCTCCTGGAATCTGATATCATAAGAGAAAGGTTCTGGGGAGAGGAGGGCAAGGACTATTCAGTCGATGAAAACGGTTTGTTTTACCTTACCAATGAGCAGGCAGAGAAAAAAAGTGACAGCTCATATAAGGCAGCGCATATGTGTTCGTACTCATACTTTCCAAGAGTGGAGGGAATGCTTGATGATGGTATAAATGCGTTTTCAACGGAGTTTCAGCAGAACGAGTTTTTCAGAAATCAGCCTGTGGATATTCAGGAATGTTTTGAAGCCTATGGAGTGGAAAACTATGTAGATCTGCTTGGAAAAAATGAGGCTCCCGGCTCGTGGTATCCGATGTATTCATATTCAGATTCAATTCCTTCGACCTCTGAATGTGGGAAAGTAAAGAATAATATTGTGGCAGTAAAGAAAATATGGCTGCCGCAGGTTATCATGGCAGATGATTTTGATGCTGCCTGGAATCAGTATATGGAGGAGTACAATGCCTGTAATCCACAGATATATTTTGATTATTTACAGCAAAAGGTAAATGAAAATTAGCAATATTTGAATACTGTTTGGCAATTTATTAATAGAATAACAAGCCCCTGTTCGTTTACACTTGTATATATCAATAAACGAATGGGGGGATTTTCTTTTGGATGATTTAAAAAACGGTGCTTTGTATATAGGCACGATACCATCATCAATGGACAATAACAGATGCTCGGTCACACTTGAGGATGATGGAAGCGTTACCTTTTATATCTATGCGCCAAATGCCAATAAAGTAGAAGTAGCCGGAATGGGAGGCTATTTCAGCTCAGAACGCATACAGTTAAAGCCTGATATGCAGGGTGGATTTTCGGCAAACATTAAAGATTTCCACTGGGCAATGCATTATTATTTCTGGTATGTAGATGATGTCTGCATAACAAATCCTCATGCGGCTATATCATATGGCTGTTTTGCTGCAATAAACACATTTGAAGTGCCGGAAGAGGGCGAGGATTTCTATTTTGTCAGGGATGTGCCGCATGGAACGGTAAGTCTGTGCAAATATACCTCACAGGTAAACGGTCACATAAAGGAGAGCTATGTGTATACTCCCCCTGGATATGAGAGCGGAGATGGAAGGTATCCTGTATTGTATTTACAGCATGGTGTCGGGGAGAATGAGACCGGATGGGTATGGCAGGGTAAGATGAATTTCATCATGGACAATCTGATAGCAGACAAAAAATGTGTGCCGATGATCATAGTTGCAAGCAGTGGCTACTCATTTAAGGATAACGAATACCCTGTATTTTTTCCGGGAGATTTTGACAGTGAGCTTGTAAATAGCATAATCCCTTATATAGAGGAAAATTTTAAGGTCAAAAAAGGAAGAAACAACCGTGCTGTGGCAGGACTTTCACTTGGTTCAGCACAGGCTACGGATATAGCGGCAAGACACCCAGAACTTTTTTCAGCAGTTGGGGTATTTTCAGGTGTTGCAATACATCTCATGAAAAAAATCATTGACAGCCCATATCGGTTTGAAGCTGTCTTTATGTCGGCAGGAGATGAAGAAAAAGAGATACTGCTTGGAATCAATGAGATGGTAAAGGAATTTTCACGGCAGGGGAAAGACAGTACACCAAAAGTATATGAGGGCTATCATGAATGGCATGTATGGAGAAAGAGCTTTAAGGATTTCGCACAGATGCTTTTTACATGGGATGACGCAGAACTTGATGATATTAATAAAGCTGTCCCGGTCAGATCAAAGAATATTGATTTTAGCACACCGGTACAGGCGGATGAGAGCATGGTATTTTTTGATCCGGTGTACAGGCAGATACAGTTCGAAAATGACGAGGATGGAAAACCGGCTGGCAAATATCCGGATGTCATACATGGTATCCGTGTGACGGAGGATAACAGCATTGAAGTAAATCTTTTTGCACCTGATGCAAAAAGCGTGAGCGTAGTTCTTGAAAATGGCACGGAGGAGCTTCTTTACAGATCAAAGAAAAATGATGGTTACTGGGAAAAAACAATAGGCAATCCGGCAGAGGGATTTAACTATGTGACATTTATGGTAAATGGAACACCTGTAGTAAACCCTGCGGCACCTGTCGGGTTCGGATATAACAGGGCTGTAAACTTTGCTGAGGTACCTGAGAGGAGCTTTAGCTGGCATGAGCTTAAGGAAACAGATCATGGTCAGATACATATCCATTATTCGTGTGATGGAGACGGACAGGTCAGTATGAATTATGTTTATACACCAGCCGGTTATGGAGAGGATAACTGTGACATCGGCAGAGTATGTGTGCTTGAGTGTGCTGCGGACGAAAGAAATTTTTGCTGGATACATCAGGGAAAGATAGCAAATATCATGGATAATCTGTCTGGCGAAGGCAGGATAAAAGGAGTTATGATAATAATGGCAGACAGCACGATATCTGATGATATCATCGGGAACATAACAGCCATATACGGAATTAAGGACAGTGAACAGATAGAATGGTTCAAAAAAGGAGATAATGAATCCTGGACATCATGCAGACACAGATTTGTAAATTTAATGTGCGGGATACAGTAAAACAGCGACAAAAAGGAGAGAAAAATGGCAGGAGCATATAAGACAGGCAAATACAGAAATATATTCAAAGAGTATGGGTATCCGGAAGAAGAAATTCAAAAAAGAGTAGAGGATACTTTTAACACGATATTCTATGGGAATGATGATGAACGTTTTTATCATGAAGCCGGTGATGATATGGGATATATGGAGGATACCGGCAATCATGATGTGAGAACCGAGGGAATGTCATATGGCATGATGGTATGTGTACAGCTGGATAAAAAAGCAGAGTTTGACAGACTGTGGAAATGGGTGCGCACATATATGTACATAGAAGATGGTCCGGCAAAAAATTATTTTGCGTGGTCATGTCAGACAAACGGAAAGCGAAATGCCGAAGGACCGGCACCTGATGGTGAAGAGTATTTTGCAATGGCATTGTTTTTCGCCTCTAAAAGATGGGGAGATGGCGATGGTATATTCTGCTACAGCAAAGAGGCACAAAATATCTTAAGGGAGTGTGTACACAAGGGTGAGCCGGGACACAGCGGAGAGCCAATGTGGGAGCCTTCCAACAAGCTGATAAAGTTTGTCACAAATATGGATTTCAGTGATCCTTCATACCATCTGCCGCATTTTTATGAACTTTTTGCCCAAAGGGCTTATGAGGAGGACCGAGACTTCTGGAAAGAAGCAGCTGCTGCCAGCAGAGCATATCTGCACAGTGCATGCCATGAAAAGACAGGACTTAGCGCAGAATATGCAGATTATGACGGAAAGCCTCATACGGGGCATAAGGAAATATTTGGAAGACATGACTGGTATTACAGTGATGCATACCGCACGATCGCCAATATAGCGATGGATCATCTGTGGTTTGATGCAGATCCGTGGCAGATTAAAACGGCAGAAAGGCTTCAGAAGTTTTATTGTGAGGATCAGAAGGACAATTGGGATGGTGTATTTCTTATAGATGGTACACCGCTTGATGAGAAGGCACTTCATCCGGTAGCAATCATTGCTGTTAATGCAGAAGCTTCACTCGCAGCGGATGGAAAATATGCAAAGCAGTGTGTTGAAAAGTTCTGGAACACTCCGCTTAGGACAGGTGACAGGAGATACTATGATAATTTCCTTTACATGTTTGCAATGTTAGCACTTTCAGGAAATTACAGGATTTATTGATTTTAATATACAATGGATCTGGTACCGCAGACTTACTATTGTTTGAATTTATTTATCGCAGATATAATTTGACTTGTTATATTCTATAATTTGTCCCATATTTTAAAACCTCTCTTATGGTAGAGTGTTTTTGGAATTATAAATACACATGTAAGGAGGACATGGGGTTGAAAAGGAAAAAACTATTGAAACAAGGAGTATGTATGGCGGTATGCAGTACTATGCTTGCCACAGGTGTCACACAGCTTATACCTGCGTATCAGGCGCAGTCGTTAGTATTCGCTGATGAAGTTCAGCAGAATATAAAGAAAACGACATACACAGCTGATCAATTGACAGTAGACTGGGGAAATGCCGGCTATGAGCTGACAGATGGTGTGTGGAAACTGACATTTAACAATCAGTACGATCAGGTTAAATGGAGACTGCCGGAGACTGTTGATATGTCAACTGTAAAATCTGTGACCTTTAAGGTGAAGGATCAGAAAGGATCAGTTTCGCTAAAGGTCTACAAGAAGGGAGATGAAGATGCTGATGGCGCAAATACGCAGTATGGACTTACAGGCGCAGAAGAATACTCGATAAGTCCGACAGGTGAAGGTGATATGGAAGCAGTTGGTCTTATGACTACTGATAATGCCGGTTCGGGATCAGCTATCAGCCTCGTAAGTGTGACGGTGGAAACTGATACAACACCACAGGCACCGCCTGAGATAGAGCAGGGTATTGAGGACTGGAAAGACTCTGTCATAAGCAATGATGCTCTTGGAAAAGATGCAATCGCAGGAACAGGTATCATGTTAGATGAGATTAAGGACAATACGCTCATGAAGCTTGTGGAGAAGCATTTTAATGCAGTTACATTTGGAAATGAATTAAAACCGGATGCACTTTTTAATTATAAGCTTGAAAATTCGGTTAAAACAAAAACAGTTCAGTTTGATGGGCAGGATCTTGAAGTACCGGTGGTAAATGACGCAGGGGACAGCCTTGATTTCTCAAGAGCTGATGCGATGGTAGATAAGATTTTGGAGTGGAATGCGGCACATCCTGACAGGAAGATACGCATAAGAGGTCATGTTCTCGTATGGCATTCACAGACTCAGGAATGGTTCTTCCATGAGAACTATGATATCAGTAAGCCATATGTAGATAAAGAGACTATGAACCGCAGACTTGAGTGGTATATCTCAAGTGTATTCGACCACTACTTCGGAGAGGCGGCAAATGGAAAGTACGATGAACTTTTCTATGGCTGGGATGTAGTAAATGAGGCCGTTATCGGCAATACATACCGTACAGATACGGTAAGCCCGGCAGAAAGCCTTGATGAGATACGTCATGGGAACAATTCGAGCTGGTGGCATGTATACAAGAGCAATGAGTTCATAATCAATGCATTTAAGTATGCGAATAAATATGCGCCTAAGAATGTAGAACTTTACTACAATGATTTCGGAGAGACAGACAATATCAAGTCAGAAGGAATCATAAAGCTCATAAATGACGTAAAATCAGCAGAGGGAACACGACTTGATGCATTTGGTATGCAGGCACATTACAGTGTGGACAGCTTCTCAGCAGCACAGTTTAAGACAGTAGCAAAAAAATATGCCGAAGCAGCAGGAAAGGTTCAGCTTACAGAGCTGGATTTCCAGGCAAGCGCAGCTTACAAATCAGGAGCAGCTTCAAAAGATAGCGAGTATACAAAGATGGCATACTGTCACAAACAGCTTTTTGATGCTGCAAAGGACTTAAAGAAAAATGGTACAAATGTAGCAGGAATCACTGTGTGGGGAGTTATTGAGCCAAATTCATGGCTTCATTCACAGTCAAATGTTGGTGGCGGAGCTGACGGATCAAAGCAGTGCCCACTGCTTTTTGATGGAAAATACAAGGCAAAGCCTGCATACTGGGCTTATGTAGATGCCACAAGGCTTGAGCCGTTAATACAGGATATCGTTGTAGCTGAGCAGAAAGGTGATACAATGTCCGGAACAGAATACAGTTTTTCGGATGATGATACACAGGCAGCTTTTATTCCAACATGGGATAAGGATGGATTAAATGTACTTGTAAGCGTAAAGGATGCCACAATAAATGATACGGATGAAGTTACAGTATATGTGGATGAGACAAACTCAGCAGGAGATGTGACACCGGTAAAGAAGACAGTTAAGCGTTCTGAGGCACAGGCTGTTGATGGTGGATACCGTGCGACCATCAAAGTACCTATGACAGATTTAAAAGTTGCAAAGACTATCGGCATGGATGTAAAAGTTATGAATAACGATAAAGCTGTAAGCTTCAATGACCTTAAAGAAATGCAGGAGACAAGCAGCAAATATTATGCAAAGGCTACTCTCAAGCCGGGTATTGAAAAAGCAACAAAAGCAACGGTAAAGATTGACGGAGAAGCCGACAGCGAATGGGATAAGGCTGTGGCTATTCCTCTTACAATAAACCTTAAAGCTTCTGTAACAGCAGATGCCAAGGTGTTGTGGGATGACGAAAACCTTTATGTATATGCAACAGTTAAAGATCCGGAGCTTAATAAAGACAATGGAGAGGCATATCAGCAGGATTCACTCGAGGTATTTATCGATGAGAATAATGCCAAGACAGAGTCATATGATGACGATGATAAGCAGTACAGGATCAATTATGAGAATGAGCATTCTTTCAATGGAAAGAAATGTCTAGAAGAGAATGTACAATCTGTCGCAAAAGTTACTGGGGATGGATATGTGATTGAGGCAGCCTTCAAGTGGACAGACATACAGCCAAAAGAGGGTGACAGGATTGGTCTTGAGTTCCAGATAAATGATGCTGATGGTTCAGGAGCAAGAATCGGAACCTTAAGCTGGAATGATGAAACAGGCATGGGCTGGTCTAAATCATCGGTATACGGAACAATAGAGCTTGCAGCAGAGGCAAAGGATGAAGTGTCTGATGATAATAGTAAACCGGGTACAGATGATCCATCAACAGATAATACAGAAAAACCGGGTACAAATAATCCATCATCAGGTAATACAGGAAAACCGGGTACAGGCAAGCCGGCTATAAATAAACCGTCAGCGGATAAACCGGCAACAGGCAGCACAAATAAGCCTTTAGCAAACAAGCCGGCGGCAAAAAAAGCTGCAAAGACATCAGATCAATCAGCAACGGCAGCATTTATCGTGTTGTTTCTTGCAGGAGTTTCGATGGCAGGGGCTTCAAGATTAAGAAGAAGCAGAAAGCAGTCATAAACTATAAAAGACAGGACAAATATCTATAATTTCTCCCGGTGCAAAGCACCGGGAGTTTTTGTATCATATAGTCATTATAGCTGATAAAATCGACACAACAAGGAGGCAGAAAGATGGCAGGGCCAAAAGCACCAAAGGATCCCGAAAGAAAAAGACCGTATTTCTACATCATGAAGGATAAGGATATATACGGCTCAGTACAGGAAGATGGAAGTATTATACATTTTATATATGAAAGCGACGGAAGACTGATAAACAGTGCACAGATAGCCGGAAATATAGAAAATAAAGAGGAACTGGGGCTGTTAGAGACGGTGGAAGGTTTTGGCAGGCTTGTACACAGCATAGGTGTATCTGTGGAAACAGATAATCAAAACGAACAGATCGAATTTGTGTTTCAGATGTACGGAAAGCAGGACCTGTACGGAGGCGGTACTAATCTTAAGGTAAAGCTGACAGGCGATGGAATGGAGAGAAAGATATACCTGTCAGATTATAAGTGGACACCGGATGATGATATACCGGGACAGATAAAGTTCATATTTAATACACCGGATATCATGGGAAAAGCGAGTGTCAGACTGTATCTGAATGACGGCTATGAGGCTCCGGCAGATATTGAGGAAACAGAGGTGGATATGAACTCTGAAGAATACTGCAGCATGATAAGCCATTCGCTTATGAATATGGGAAATGCATACCGCATAAGAAAAGCCATCGAAAAGACAAGAGCCGGAAAAGAGGTAACACTTGCATACATCGGTGGATCTATCACACAGGGAGCAGGTGCGACACCTATAAATACAGAGTGCTACGCATACAAATCCTATCAGCTTTTCCAGAGGCGTTTTTCTGCAAAGAATAATGTGAAATTAATAAAGCCGGTGTGGGTGGCACACCATCTGAGCTGGGAATGATCAGATTTGACAGGGATGTACTAAGAGACGGACAGCAGCCTGATATAGTAGTTATTGAATTTGCTGTAAATGATGAGGGGGATGAGACAAAGGGTGACTGCTATGAAAGCCTTGTACGTAAAGTACTTAATCTGCCATGGAAACCGGCAGTCATATTGCTTTTTTCCGTATTTGCAAATGACTGGAACCTTCAAGACCGCCTAAGCCCGGTTGGAAAGCTCTATGATCTGCCTATGGTAAGCGTGCTGGATGCGGTTTCCCCTCAGTTTGCATTAAAAAATGACGAGGGAAGGGTAATAAGCAAAAATCAGTTTTTCTATGATATGTTTCATCCGGGCAATGTAGGCCATTCCGTCATGGCAGACTGCATAGAGTATCTTTTGGAAAAAATAGATCAGGCAGGGCATGCAAGTTTGGATGCATTTGAACTGGGACTGACAGAGGAAAAAATATTGCAGGAAAACCTAAATCTTGCACCGGTAATAGGAAACAGCTTTGAAAATATAAGACTGCTCGACAAAAAGGATATATATGCAAAGGCATATATTGACGAGGGTGGCTTCGATTCGACAGATACACAGCTGCAAAGCGTTGAGATGGATGATCAGCTTTCGCTGACTCCGGAATTCCCGTATAACTGGATGTATGATGGCACAAAAAATACATTAAACAGGGAAAAAGTGTATTTCGAGCTTGAGATGGAGTGCAGGGCACTTCTCCTTGTATTTAAGGATTCGGGAGAGGTAAACGTGGGAAAGGCGAAGGTATATGTGGACGGAGAATATCATTTTACGGCTGATCCACATATCAATAACTGGCAGCATTGCAATGCGGTAATAATATTTAACAATAAGACCAGTGAAAATCATGTTGTAAGGATTGAAATTGCAGAGGAAGACAGAGACAAGCAGTTTACGATACTGGGCTTTGGATATGTATTATAAGAAATGAGAGGTAAGAGACATGGTAACAGCAAAAAATCCAATACTTTCAGGTTTTTATCCTGATCCATCAATATGCAGAGTCGGGGAAGACTATTATCTGGTGACATCAAGCTTTGTGTATGCACCGGGTGTTCCCATATTTCATAGCCGGGATCTGGCTCATTGGGAGCAGATTGGCAATATACTTGACAGACCATCGCAGCTATGCGTGGAAAATGAAGAAATATCGAGAGGTATTTTTGCACCGACCATAAGATATCATGAAGGAACTTTTTATATGATAACGACCAACGTATCGCATGGCGGCAATTTTATAGTGACAGCGCAGGATCCGGCAGGACCGTGGTCTGATCCGTATTATTTGGGAGAAGAAGCAGTCGGAATAGACCCAAGCCTTTTCTTTGATGATGACGGCAGATGTTATTACTGTGGCACACGCCCAAACCCTGAAGGAGTACGTTACAATGGAGACTGGGAGATATGGATACAGGAGCTTGATCTTGGAACCATGAAGCTTAAGGGCAGGAGCATGGCCATATGGAAAGGTGCTGTAAAGGGCTGCATATGGCCGGAAGGACCACATATCTACAAGATAAACGGATATTATTATCTGATGCATGCAGAGGGCGGCACTGGACCGGAGCACAGTATAACGATAGCAAGAAGCAAGGAGCTTTTTAAATGGTTTGAAGGATGTCCGAGAAATCCGATATTTACACACAGAAATCTGGGAATGGATTATCCGGTCATCTATGCAGGACATGGTGATCTGGTGGATGATATAAACGGAAACTGGTATGTGGTCATGCTTGCGTCAAGACCATGCAAAAAGCACAGCAGCATGGGCAGGGAGACCTTTATTGCAAAAACAATATGGGAAAACGAATGGCCGGTAATAGCACCCGGGATAGGACATCTTGAGGATACGGTAGATATACCGCTTGAAGAGTGCAGATTTATAGATGAGATATCAGAAAATGATTTTATAACTTTCTGCGAAGCCAAGCCTGATAAGAGGCTGGTTGGAATAGGAAAACGCAACGAGTCTTTTTACTCCCTTAAGGAAAATCCGGGAGTACTGAGACTGTACACAAACAAAGAGCAGATCGCTGATCTTGGCACAAGCGCATTTCTTGGACTAAGACAGAAGGGCTATGAGTTTTCGGTAAAGACAGCAGTGCGTTTTATCCCACAGTCGGATAATGAGACGGCAGGACTTGTACTTTTCCAGAACAATGAGAATCATCTTCGCGCTGAGATAACAATGGAAGCCGGAAGGCTGGTATTTGTGGTGACTACACATATTAAGGGAACTGACAAAAAGATAGCAGTGGCAGATATTATGGAGTACAGCATTACAGAAAAAAATCCACTGTGGAATATATGTATGATCTGTAAGGAACAGGAAGCATCTATATGGATAGGTACGGCCGAAAAGAGCGTAAAAGTCGCAGAAAAAATAAGTCTGCTGCCATATACCACAGAAGAAGCAGGTGGCTTTGTGGGCTGTACGGTCGGTATGTATGCATCCTCAAATGGCAGCAATAGTGATAACTATGCAGATTTTTCATACATAATGCTCACCCAGTAAACATTTTGCGGAATTCAGTCGGGGTGCAGCCCTTTTCAGCTTTGAACACCCTTATGAAAGTGGATGGATTTGCAAAGCCTGACTGCATTGCAGCCTCGGTGACTGATATATTGGGATCAGCCAGAAAGGTCAGGGCAAGTTCTATTCTTTTCTGATTTAAGTATTTGTAAAAGGTATTATTGGTAAACTGTTTAAATAGCCGGGTAAAGTGATATTTACTGAATCCGGCTATTTTTGCGATTTCATCAAGTGTTATGTCCTCAGTGCAATGTGTATCGATATACTCACAGATATACAGAAAACGCTCCAGATATTCCTGCTGCTTGTGTCTGCCGACATTAAAATGACAACTGCTGGCAGTATGATGTCTTCCAATAAGGACAAGTACTTCAAGCATTTTGGAGTAGATCACGGCTTCTGATAGAAATGAGTCGGTCTGGTATTCATCTGCTATATCAAGCAGCAGTTTACGGATATTGCTGTGGATATTACCGGAAGTTTCCGGGGTTAGCGTTATAGCAGGTGCTATAAGGGTAAGTATGGAATTTAATTCCTTTATTTTTGAGACAGCAGACCACTCAATCTGCAGGATAAGCCTTTTTCCGGTGTCAGGTGCGATAAGCCTGTGTTTTACACCGGAAGCTATAAAGATAATATCACTCTCATTAAGATGTACCAAATCATCCCCAATCTGCACTGTATAGCTGCCTTCAAGCGGCATGATAATCTCCATGGGAGTATGCCAGTGAATGGGATAATCTTCTACTTCAACATTTATAAAAAGCTTTACATTGCTGTTTTCTTTATATTTTACTGTCTCATGTATTCCATTCAGATTTTCGATCATATATACTTGTCTCCATACGGCTGATATTTATGCGCATTTGCGTGAATATAGTTATTATAGCACAAATAGCAATTTTTGGACATTGTGGGGCAACAAGTAGAAAGAAAATACTGCATGAATCTGGTAAAATCATTATATAAATTAAAGGAGAAGTCACTATGAGTAAAAAAACTATGGAATATGCAAAAAAACTTGTATCGCAGATGACAATAGATGAGAAGATAAGTCAGATGCTGTATGAGTCACCGGCTATAGAAAGACTGGGGATACCGGAATACAACTGGTGGAATGAGGCTCTTCATGGAGTAGCAAGAGCCGGTGTTGCTACAGTATTTCCTCAGGCGATAGGTCTTGCGGCAACTTTTGATACTGACCTGATAGAAAAGATAGGAGATGTTGTATCAACAGAGGGTCGTGGAAAGTTCAATGAATTTTCAAAAAAGGGTGATCACGGAATATACAAGGGACTTACCTTCTGGGCACCTAATGTAAATATATTCAGAGATCCAAGATGGGGCAGGGGACATGAGACATACGGGGAAGATCCGTACCTGACAGGTAAGCTTGGCTGCGCATATATAAGGGGATTGCAGGGAGATGATCCGGATCACTTAAAATCGGCAGCTTGTGCAAAGCATTTTGCGGTACACAGCGGTCCGGAAGCCATAAGACATGAGTTTGATGCGAAAGCATCAAAGCATGATATGTATGATACATATTTGTATGCCTTCAAGCGATGTGTAAAGGATGCAAAGGTTGAGGCTGTCATGGGGGCTTACAACAGGGTAAATGGAGAACCTGCCTGCGGAAGCAGGACACTGCTTAAGGATATACTGCGTGATGAGTTTGGATTTGAAGGTCATGTGGTGTCAGACTGCTGGGCAATACTTGATTTCCACGAACACCATCATGTGACGGATACAGTTGAGGAATCGGCTGCTATGGCTGTAAACAACGGCTGTGACTTGAACTGTGGAAGTGCATTTTTACATCTTAAGGATGCTTATGACAAGGGACTGGTTTCAGACGAGGCAATCACGGCAGCAGTAGAAAGGCTGATGGAGGTGCGTATCCGTCTGGGCATGATGAAGGATTATCCATCGCCATATGAGGACATATCGTATGAGGTTGTAGAATGTAAGGAGCATGTGGAGCTTTCTGTGGAGGCTGCCAGAAGAAGTCTTGTACTTTTAAAGAATAAGGACAATTTCCTGCCTCTCGACAGAAAAAATGTTAAAACTATTGCGGTCATCGGACCAAATGCCAACTCCAGGGATGCGCTTATAGGAAATTATTATGGTACCTCATCAAGATATATCACTCCACTTGAGGGATTGCAGCAATATCTTGGAGAGGATACAAGAGTGCTTTATGCAGAGGGCTGCCATCTGTACAAGGACAAAGTACAGGGACTTGCAGAGGAAAAGGACAGATTTAAGGAAGCCCTCATCATGGCAGAACAGTCAGATGTGGTCGTAATGTGTCTTGGACTTGATGCAACTATAGAAGGTGAAGAGGGTGATGCCGGAAATGAATATGCAAGCGGTGACAAGCTGGGGCTTATGCTTCCGGGACTTCAGGAGGAACTTTTAGAGGCTGGGGGGGGGGGAGGG
>ENA-OPWK01000229-OPWK01000229.1-human-gut-metagenome-genome-assembly--contig:-NODE-229-length-14927-cov-5.533956_pt1 | contig 14927 bp, 17 predicted proteins | sample MGYA00241509_ERZ502010 | MGnify/ENA primary metagenome ERZ502010 (study PRJEB25962, sample SAMEA2042014) | human gut metagenome | biome: human gut; feature: human-associated habitat; material: faeces... | reverse complement strand
TTAGGAAGCTGCGTATTTGGCTGGTCCGGCATTCCCGTGACCACCTACTACAGAAGCCATATTAATAATGCTACCACCCTTCTGGCGCATCATGATCGGAGTACAAGCGTGAACGAAATTGAAAGCGGATTTCAAGTTAACGTTGATAACCATATCCCATTGTTGCTCGCTCATACGCATCATCAGACCGTCACGGGTGATACCTGCATTGTTTACCAAAATATCGATGCGGCCAAAGTCTGCATGAATAGCTTCTACCACCTTGGCAGTATCTTCAAAATTAGCAGCGTTTGAAGCATAACCTTTAGCTTTCACACCCATTGCTTCAATTTCCTTTGCCGTATTCTCTGCATTTTCATCAATCACCAGGTCAGTGAATGCGATATTTGCTCCCTCAGAAGCGAACTTTAATGCGATAGCCTTACCGATACCGCGTGCAGCACCAGTTACAATGGCTGTTTTTCCATCTAATAATCCCATACTTTTTTAATTATTGATTAAAGTTATTCTTTTCTACGCAGTGCCCCGAACACGATGTTCTCAACGTATTGTCCACGTGTTTCATCGGTCAGTTTAGCACCTATATGCCCACGGATGTAAGGCACTTCGATACCTTTCACACTGTAATGCACCAATTCGGCAGTCATGTCGATATCGTCAACCTGAAACACCCCTTTCTCCACGCCCTCACGGAGAACATCCTTGAAAAGCTGTATTTCTTTGGCATCAAAACGTTTTCGCACCTTTTCTACCCGCCATATATCACGGAAAAAGGTAGCACGGAGTGTTCCATTCCGGTACACTACCTCTTTCACGGCATCCAGGCGGGTATAAATCATTTCGATGATCTTCTGATCGGGCGAGATATCTTTCTCTACTACCCGCTTCATTATATCCGAAAGGATGTCCAGCTCCGATTCGACAACAGCCATATAGATCTCCTCCTTACTTTTAAAATAGGTATAGAGCGTTCTTCTACCTTTCTTTGAAGCAAGGGCGATATCGTTCATCGTGGTATTCTCAACACCCATCTTCGCAAATAGCTGACGGGCTACATCCACTAATTTAGCTTTCGTCTTCGATACGGCCATATATTAATAATTGCACATTGCTTAATAATTTGAGCAAAAGTAAAACATTTCTTGGAAATGAGCAAATTGTCCGCAGCCATATTTGGAAGAAGCTAAAAATTAGACCTCCATCCCAAAGGAAGCCTCATAAGAACAGAATTAAAGAACAAAAATTAAGAACCATTTTGAAGAACAAAGTTTATGAACGAGCAATTTTTCATGAATGAAATGAGTTGTAATTTCAATTTAAGGCAACCTAAAGGAGAAAAACCAACTAACATTTATTTAGTAGTACGTCTTAATCGCAAACAAGTGAAATTGACTACAGGAGTAAAAATATATCCAGAACACTGGAATATTAAAAGACAGAAGGCTTATATTAGCATGAGATTGACAGAAATAGACAATATAAACAACACTATTGTTAATAATAAATTAACAGAATTAAGGGCGCGTTTTATAGATTTTAAACATTATCTTTGTGAGCATCCTGATATGTCAGGAGAAAGTATATCTATATTAAGAAACTACATATATAAAGGCACAATGGGAAGAGAACAGAAACAATCACAGCCTGCAACTCTAATAATGAAACAAATTATAAACGCCAAGGAAGCAGGGGAAAGTACTAAAAGGCAGCAGAATCTAAACGTAGGGAAATTTGAAAGATTCTTAAAAAATAACAACATTTCAAATTCTTGGAAATCCATGAATTTAGAAACATTCAACCACTACCAACAATATCTGATAAAGGAAAACAACAGCCCCACAACTATAAAAAACATCATCAAAGATACTTTATTCGCATTACTAAAAAGAGCAGATAAAAGAGTAGATATTCCTTTTAGATGGCTCGATAGCAACTTAAACAGTTTTGAATTAACAAAAAATAAATCAAACAAAGAATTAGCTGATAATAAGAAAGTTGCATTAACAGAAAAACAAGTAATGCAAATATATGCTTGTAAAATAAATGCCAAAACTCTCATACAGCAAAATCGGCTTAATGAGGTAAAAGACCTATTTGTATTACAATGTTTAGTAGGACAACGCATCTCCGATATGCCTAAGTTCTTCAACGATGAAAGCGAAATCGATGAAGAACATAATACTATAGCGCTTACACAGCAGAAGACAGGTAGTAGAGCTATAATTCCCTTAATGCCATTGGCAAAAGAAATTATATCCAAGTATAAAAATAAAGAAATAAAATATTATAGAGATGATAATTCTGCCGTTAACGGATACTTGAAAGAAGTAGCAAAACAGGCAGGGCTAAATGAAAGTATAACTTTTGAGGAGAAAGGAGTCAAACAAACCAAGCCTCTACATAGCTTAATACATACGCATACAGCACGCCATACATTTATTACTATTATGTGTCGTAAGAATATATCTAAAGAAGTACTTATAATAGCAACAGGACACGAAGATACCAAACTAATCGATAAAGTATATCTACATCTATCAGCAAAGGATAAAGCTAAAAAGGTAGCAGAGGCATTCAATGAAGCAAATAAAACAGAAGAGCAATCTTCAACAGTATTAGTTCCTCCTATAAACAATCTCGAAAGCCTAAAAATGTTCATTCAGAATTTAGAAGAAGAACTAAAAGGCTTTAATAATATTAAACAAAAAAGAGAATCCTCCGAAGAAAGCAAAAGCTCCAAGTTCTTTGACATTCTGTTTTATAAGCGTCTTACAGAGTTAGCACTAAATATTAAAACAGCAAAATCTAGAGGAATAAAGCTAGACAAAAGCACAGATACAATATATTCCCAATTAATAGACAGCATTAATAAAGGAGTGGAAACTAAAGATATTATGTATCACGAAGCCTCATTGAAGTATGAATCAGTAGCAAAAGATAGAGATAAATTAATCTCGCTAGTCAGAGGATGGCTTGAATTAGGTATAAGTATGGATACAATAAGTAAATACATATATAGAGCTTCTAATTATGGCATTGACACGGATGGGTTTGATATAATTATTTCTCGAACGTTAGAATATATAGTAACTGACTAGGGAACATAAATATACTAATAGAGTATTATCACACTTTATGAATGCTTCTAGTCGATTTTTTCAGTTTGTGGTACTATCATTTGGTGGGCTGTCTATAGTTTAGTATCTTTGTATCAATAGATTACAAGAATACTACTAGATACGTACACACCAAAGATTCGTCATATATCAACTCTTTAACCCTCAAATTCATCATGCAGCTACTTACGTATGAAGAAATCAGAGAAAAAGCATTATTACAGGGCATTTCAGACAATAAGGTCAGCATTGGTATGTGGGCTAGTCTGAAAGGTTATATTAAAACAAGAAAACAGATAAAGAAGAAGGTGTACACTATGTATTATGCACCACAGGCACAACCCAACTAAGATTTATATGAAGTGTCAGATTCTCGTTTTTCAAGTGTCAGATTCTCAAGGATAATATAATAATATTAATATACGAATACCCATAGGGTATAACCCTTTTATATCACTTTTATATATGATATTACACATACCAACTGGAAAATTGTTTGTAAACAGGAAGGAAGCCAAAAAATATTTTGGTACTTCACGATACAGGAAGATTGAAAAAGAAAAGAAAGAGATTGTTTTGATTGACAACCATAACTTCATAGCTACTGATGAATTATATAACGGTAAACAAGAATCTACTTCTTATACCTCAAAGTAAGAGTGCCAATATGGAAGCGTTGCTATTATACTACATACGAACTAAATGTAATAAAGATAATGCTTCTGCCATTGGTGAAAAAAGAATACAAGATGAATTGGAATTACCAGAAAGCACAGTTGAAGGCTATATTAAAAAGCTGAAAGAATATACAGATATACTATCCATAAGGACTTTAATCCCTAGTAATAAGAATGACAGGGCAGAAATTGAAAAGATTCTTGGTTTACATTATGATGGGGATGGAAGAAAGAAGAATGTATATTACTTCCATGATCCAGAAACATTTTACTATCTAAAGCCTAGTATAATCTACAGAACAGATATTGACAATGAAATTAAAGGCTTCCTAATTCGTTTGGCTTGTTTGTGTGACCTTGGCACTACTAAGATTTATACAGCAAATAGTAGAAAAGGCAAAGCCAACATATCATCTATAGCTAGCGATTTGAAAATAAGCAGAGAGAAAGCTACAAGCTTATTGAATAGATGCGAGAAGATGGGATTGATAAAGCCAATACCACGGGGCTACATAATTCTAGAAGATTCATTTTTACTGAATACAGAAAAGACCTGTGAAGATATAGTATATAATACCATATATAAACACTGCCTAGACAAAGGAGCAGTACCACCTAATAGGCATGAATTTAACAGGAAAGGACAGTCTATAGAATGTGAAGGGCTTACTATACTTACACCTGCCATCTTTAGTAAATGGAGTATGCACATACAGGAGGCTAATAAGAAAAAAGAACCTTTATTGAAATTTAATGAATATATTAGAGATGTTTTACTGCCTAATAGGTTTCCTACACTTCCAGAAGAACCACACTGGGAATATTTCAAAAAAGCTATTCTGAACATAAAGCCAAAACAATCACCCTCAAAGCAATGGTGCAGTACTTTATAAATTAGAATTAACCATTTTCATTTTTTAAGATTAAGAGTTACTTATGGTAAACCTCCATTTTAGGAATACGGTAATAAGAGATGCCCAATAAGATAAAATGAGACGACTGTAGAGACTTTAATAGGTGTGAAGTAGTACTTTATCAAGTGGATATAAATAAGCCGCCAGTGGACACATTTGTATATGTACCCGCTTGCGGCTTTTTCTGTATAGGGATGAATCACTTTGATGTATGGTTGTATTTATGCCTTTTTGCAAGCCGTCCTTTGGGAGTAAGGTCAAGTTCTGAGGCGGCTTTTATCAATCGGGCAAGCAATTCAGGTGAAATCTTCAATGGTGCTTTATCTATCTGAATTGTTGTCTTATAACGGATGCAGTGCTCTTCTGTTTCATCCGTAAAGGTAGTAATGGCATTGGGTACGATTGGTATTCTGATAGTGGTCATTGTGTTTTTAAATAAAATGTCTTTCTAATATGATTAATCTGTCTTCTTTGTTTGCGATAACCCTGTGTCTGTATCCATACGCCAATATGGACTTTATTATCTCTGATGTTATTCTTCAAGGCTAATTCACGTAAATCCTGATAAGTGTATATTGTTGGCATAGATGGGATAAATATAAAAAATGAAAAGTGGCAAGCGACGGAGTAGACGCCGAATACCCCGTTTTTTTGCCACTATCCTACAAAATGAAAAAGTCGCTCTAAATACAATGCTTATAGAGGACTACCATTAAATCTATTTAGCTGAATTTTATCTATGGAAGATTGAAAGGTGAAAGATTATAATTCCTGAGAATGAGCATAATTAGGAGATATGAGCTATTCAGGAACATGTATATTTTTCTTTCCTGTGTACTACAAATTTACAAATAAGAAATCAGGTAAAAAAACGAACGGTGCATATTCTTGAAACATTGCCACTATGTTGATACCACTTTCTATAGTGGTCGTGACTACTTCCACCCCTATGAAATTATACATTTATGCGCACGATAAAGTACGGGTACTTATATAGAGATACCCCTTCCCCATCATTGCTAAAGCTGAAATATATATAGAGCTATTTCTCATAGGTTTATGAACTGAAAAGTTACAAGAAGGAGCGTGTAGAGTTAGTTATAAGCACAAATGTCGAGTACGCTCTAATACCCCCCGAGGATAGTTGAAGATAAATGAAAATATTCATTGCTTCATCCTATCAATTTATAAACCATTTAAAATTAATTCATTATGAGAAATTTAGTTATTGGCAATTTGCCACAGAACAGAAGAAGTTTAAATTTTGGTGAGTATGCAGAAGACGCTACTTTAGTAATGGAAGAACAACCCACAAAGGAAAAGAGACCGTTATTCATTGAAGCCAATACTATGGAGGCTACTTTGGATCATCTAAAGAGTGACTGCATTATCCCTGTATTCGCAAAGGATAATGAGGCTACCTTATCACATGTGGCTTTCATTGAAACTGTGCAAGATGCTGCAAGGACATTCTTTCAAGGTGAACAAATAGAATTGCCTGATATTCGTGTCTCTCATGTTATTAAAGGCAGAATACCCGAAGCAATTCATAAGCCTGCCAATCAATTACTGGAAAGTGATAAGACTATCTATTACGAAAGGTGTGCTTTTGTGATTGAAATACCTACTATCTATGAGACAGTAAACGGTAACAGGTTGACTCTTACTATTGGTGGAGTTCGTGCGTATAACCATACGAACTTATACAGTAAGAAGACAGCAGAACGATTTAAAGTATTCATAGGCTTTACCTGTAAGGTGTGTACGAACTTGTGCGTATCAACTGACGGGTATCTTTCATGTTTGGAAGTCACTAATACAAATGAGTTGTATCGTGCCGTTTTGGAAATGTTCAATCGTTATGATCCAGCCAAGCACATACATTTGATGCAGACTTTAGGCAATACTTACTTAACGGAACATCAATTTTGCCAATTACTTGGAAGAATGAGACTTTATCAATCATTACCACAGAGCCAACAGAAAGCCATACCAAGAATGTTACTAACTGACAGTCAGATTAATAATGTGGCAAAGTCTTATATTCAAGATGAGAACTTTAGCAGCTTGGGAAGTGACTTATCAATGTGGAAATTCTACAATTTACTGACAGGTGCAAATAAGAACAGCTATATAGACAGTTTCTTGGATAGAGCTTATAATGCTACTGAGATGGCAATAGGTATAAATGCCGCTCTGCATGGAGACGATAAATATAGATGGTTTATTGATTGAAACGGGGAATATTCTGAAATACGGGTATTCCCTTTTTTATTAACTACTTAAAATTGAAAATCATGTTTTATAAGAAACTATTCATTTGGCTATTTGGGCTGATAATCGCATTGTTCACTGGTTGTCTACCGCTTATTTTGATAATTCTATGTATTCCAAGCTTTATAAAGCAAGAAGCAGAAAAGCCACCTGTAAAGTGGATGAATAACAGTAGACCAGTGAAAAGGAGATATGAACGGTATGAGAATGAAATCAAAAAATGAATGTGTTCAAATAAGTCTGCATAGGTGGTTTGAACACGCTTCTTTCTGTTATCAATTTAATCTTTGAATAATATGAAAACAAAAGCAGTGATATATGCCCGTGTCAGTTCGTCAAATGACAGACAGGACACAACAAGGCAAATAGAGGATTTAAGGAAGTATGCCGTTTCTCAGAATATAGAAATCGTGAACGTATTCCAGGAACATATAAGCGGTGCAAAGAAGAATGAGGAAAGGCAAGTTCTTACAGATTGCTTGAATTATTGCACTATTCATTCAGTCAACTATCTGTTATTATCAGAGCTTTCGAGACTTGGAAGAAGTACATTGCAGGTTCTTCGCTCTTTAGAAGTACTGCATGAGGCAAAGGTAACTGTTTATATACAGAACTTGGGACTTTACACATTACAAGCTGATGGCAAGGTCAATCCCATTGTTTCAGTATTGACTACTATGTTGGCAGAAATGGGAAACATAGAACGGTCAAACATACAATACCGCTTAAATAGTGGAAGGGCTAACTATATCGCCAAAGGTGGAAAGCTGGGAAGAAAGAAAGGCAGTATGAAGACAGAAGAAAAGAAATTGGAAGAATACAGAGATACCATAGCTTTACTAAAGAAAGGCTATTCAATTAGAAATATAGCCAAACTACAAGGTATTGGTATTTCTACAGTTCAGAGAATTAAGAATCAATTTATCAGAACATGAACTTTTAATAAACAATAGTTCTTGCCATTATAAACACTTTTCGTAACTTTGCAGCAATTTCAGAGGTCTAATGAGTTAGCACTGAAAGGACTTATTAGTTAACGAAGAGCGTTTGATATATTATCCTTGTTCAGAAAATCGCCAATTTAATGAACAACTCAAGGATAGTAGGCAAGGACGCTCACGTCAATGTTATATACTCATCTTTATGGATGAACTATATATCGTTTGGCGTGGGCATTGTTTATTATTTGAGTTGTGGGTGTTTGGCGATACCTCTGAACAGATAATATTCAATGTTCCCACGCTTCTTTTTTGTATAACAGTCAGTAGGGAACACTGACTATAATACATACAAGTCAAGAAACAGATATTCTATTCTCTAATGTAGCAAACTATTAAAACAGTGTGCAGCTATCGCTGTGTTCCTCACACTTATTCAGAACTTACTTATTAACAGCATCTATAGGGAACATAGAGGCATAAACTATTTATAAAGATGAAAACATTAAGATTTATTGGAATGGCAGTAATTGCCGTAATTATGAGTGTGAATTTTATGGCTTGCAGTGACGATGATGATGAAGATGATAAGCAGTCTAATACTATTATAGGTACATGGGAGGTAACAGGTGATACCTCTGATGAAGAATACAATGACATTGGTGATATCTATACATTCTATTCAGATGGAACAGGTTTACTTGAATGGGTAGATAACAGTGGGAAAGATTCTTCAACAATAACATATAAAATCAATTCAGACAATACAATCATATATATTGATTATGAAGACGGAGATGGTTTTGAAGAAATGCGCATGAGTATTACCGATAATGCTTTAATGAAATGGACTTATACAGATGAAGAAGATGGAAAGGACTACACAATGACATTGAAGCGCGTTAAGTAATATTTGTATGACATCATAATAAGGACAGCATTTGAAGCAATTCATTTGCTGTTTTTTTATTATCATTGCAAATAAAAAAGCAATGATGCAACCAATAGAAAAGTTTTCTTTCCAATATAATGTAGAGGAATATAAACTACTTGAATATGTATATCCTGTAGCTCAAGAATATGCACCAGACTTTGATTATAACGAGAATACAGGTGAATCTTTCATGGCAGTTTCGCAAGTTCCAGATATTTTTAAAGGAAGGTATAACGCACGTAAGTTGCGACATAAATTCACAGTAGAGGAATACATGCAGGATAAAGAACTGCAAGGCTATCTGAAAGCATTGGAATTGGATAGTGAGAAGTTCTGGTATCTGTTGCTCTTTTGCTATGACTATAGTTGGGGAATTTGCATGAAAGGGATTGAAATAAACAAATTTCCTGTTGAGTACATAAGAGACCTTGTAGACGCAATCTATAGCAATTATGCAGGCAGTGGTATGCTTGGAGCTATTTTCAATGAACCAATAAGTATAACCTTGAAAGTGGGCAGAAAAAACATCGTGATTGATAACAATAATGCTATAGCCTGCATAGCTAAATTCTGCGATGACGGATTAGAAAATAATGACTTGACTAATTTGCCTAACGGGCATTTCGTAGATATAACTCGTAAGAGTTCAGATTCCGTTTCCGTATTGGCTTACTATTTCTCCAAGATGATAATTTCCGCTTTTAACCACCAAGAGCAGGTGAAGGAGAAAAGAAAGAAGGGGGCAAACCTTTCAGATAAGGAGAAAATGGTTATTGCACATCTATTATACCTTACTGACATCATAAGCAATGAAAGTGTGAGGGAAAGCGATGAATATCTAAAGGCTATCTTAAAGCGGTATAAAGATATAAAGATAAGAAGGCTGAACTCATTCTATTTTTAAAGAGAATTTTTTCGTGCTAGGTGTGATCCTGCCTGCCTATTTCTATTGGACTTTACTCAAGAAATAGGTAGGCAGGATTTTTTTGTCTGATTTTGGGCTATAACATGAAAAACAGAGATTAAGTGGTGCTTTTAGTAGGGGAACAGAAAATGCGTATTTTTTTGTTTCTTTTAGTTTTTCGATTAAAGGGTAATCTTTGTAGCACAAAATTAACAGGTGCGCCAGATACCAAAACAAGTCCGCAGGGCAGCGGCAAAATTAAATGGAAAGAAATATAGTAAAGACATTAACCTCAGTAATGAAGGAAGGTAAGAAGATTGCATGTTTAAGCGGTAATCGTAATTTGGATGAAAAGATTGTGAAGGCTAAGATGAAGTCACTTGGAGAATGTGGGCATTTAGTGCCTGCCATTGTGGTAGACGCTACTGATGCTATAAATCAAGGGCTGGAAGTCGTTGATTTTACTACAGGCAATGTTGTAAGAAAGGAAGAAGCTATGAATTATTTGGTACTGTTGGATGCCAATCATCGCTATGAAGCACACTGTAGACTTTTGGCGGATAATGAGAAACGGGATGAACAAGACCGTTATAAAGGTGAATTTAAGTTATTGTATGCTTTGAATACGGAACTGCCAATAGCTAAAATGCTGTCAGCAATCAATATAGATACTAATCCGTGGAATAACGGGGATTATGCAAAAGGGGCAAGAATGAGGAACCCGAACGAAGAACTGCCCTTGTTGGATGCTGTGAATGATTTAGTAAATAAGAGATTTTCTTTGACGGCAGCATCGAAATGGCTGACCTTTAAGGCAAATCTTGATAAAAAGGTTATGAGTTGCGCTATGAACGGTATAATTCTCCCAGAGTTAAGGAATATCACTGGTTTGGAAAGAGGGAAGAGATTAATAGAAGTTGCAAAAGAACATTTCACGGAAAAAACCATAAAGAGCAGAATTTTAATCGACTGGATAATATATAAATATGACAATACTGGCGATGACGGAAAATCTGATTTCACAGACAAAATGGAGAGGTTCCTCAGAAATATCAGCAACGAAGATGCAGACTATATCGAAAAAGCTAAGGGTAAAACTGGAGGAGATACAAGAGAAAGTATTATCAATCAGAAATTAACTGAATTATGGGGTAATTTTGAAGGATAACCCTTTGAGAAAAAGCCAGTGGGTAGTGCCTGCTGGCTTTCCCAACAAAAGTAATAACCTGTAAATGATATATATTATGATTAAAGAGAGTAAAGGCAATATGTATGAGTTCGTGACACACACATGGAACCCTATTAAGGGTAAATGTCTTCATGGTTGCACCTATTGTTATATGAAAAAAATGTGTTCACGTCTAAATGCTCCAAGATTGGATGCGGCTGAATTAACCAGCTATCTTGAATGCTCGAACTTTATTTTTGTAGGAAGCAGTATTGATATGTGGGCAGAAGATATACCTAGCGACTGGATTAGAATAGTTTTGGACTGTTGTAATAAGGCTGCCAACAAATATCTGTTTCAAAGCAAAAATCCTTCCAGAATATTAGAGTTCATAACTCATCCAGTATTCCATCGTTCAGTAGCTTGTACAACTATAGAAACCAATAGGTCTTATCCAGATGTGATGTGCAACTCGCCAGTAATCGAAGAAAGGGTAAGGGCTATGGAAAAGATTGCAGATTTGGGTATAGAAACCTATGTTACTTTAGAGCCGTTGATGCAATTTGATTTAGATGAGTTGGTAGGATATATAAAACGGTGTAAGCCCAAGCAGGTCAATCTAGGAAGAAATACCAATAGAAAGATAGAAATACCAGAGCCAACAGCAGACGAAGTGAAAGCACTTGTAGCGGAACTAGGAAAGTTCGCAAAGGTGGAAATAAAGAAAAATGCAAGAATATGGTTTAAGTGAATAACATAACGAGAACAGAAAAGAGGCTATCTCAAATATTTTTTTGAGTTCAGCCTCTTTTTTAGTTAAGAAAGAAGCAGCCACCTAGAGAAGCATAAAAATACTACTTGCAAATTCAAAACAAACAATTATCTTTGCAAAGTTCAAACGAGGCTATAAGTACGGAGCAGAGGAACCTCCTACATAACATCCTGATAATCAGCATAGGAATCAAAAGTAAAACTTTTCTGCATACCACACAAGAAAACGCACATTTTATTAACATTTGGTCACAGGGAGAGGATAAAAAAAGTATATCTGTTATAACACTACTTATCAATAAGTTAGTCCATTTATTACATTTTTTAGCAAAAATAATATGGCTTTTATTTGTTTGTTCCATAAAAAGCCGTACCTTTGCACCCGTTAAACATCGCGGAGTGGAGCAGTTGGTAGCTCGTTGGGCTCATAACCCAAAGGTCATTCGTTCGAGTCGGATCTCCGCAACTAAATAAAAAAGACCGTTTTTCAACGGTCTTTTTTCATATCCTGACAATACCTATTGTTATTTCACAACTACCGTTGCAGCCTCTTTCAGTTTAATATCCAGTGAAGCACCTTCCGATTGAGGCATCCAAACTACCTGACGACATTCACCTTTCTCCAAAGTACATCTTTGATCACCATGAGCATACAGATACTCCGTATCAACATGGAAAGAACTTGCGTTCACATTCCAACTACGTATCCCGTTCAGATGCAGATGCAAATTATCCGCTTTACCGGTATTAAACAACCACGCACCATTCTGGACTGTTAAAGCTCTAAAGTTGCAGTCGTTTATGGTAGCATAATCTTGTACCATCAAAGACAATGAATCACGGGCCAAACCTTCAACAGTCATTTTCTGGGCTTCAAGACTGGTCTGCAAGAACTGGACATGATCCGGCAAAGCTATAATCATCTGCTCGGAACGTAAATTAAGCCAATACAAGTCCTGATATTTCTTTTCAAGCTTATCATTAGGAAAATCAAATACGATACGTAACGTATCTCCAACTGAATTCATCGTCATAAATTCATCCATACCGGAAGCATAAGTGAAAGATCCTTGTCCAGCTTCACCAGAAGTAATTTTCAAAGGAAGCTCTCCAAATGCCGGCATTCTTATCCCCTTTTCTTCGCCCTCACCCGTAGCGATGATATTTCTAACCGCCACCATCTGTATAACTTTGCACTGCGGTAATTGAACAGTCTTCTTTTCTCCTTTAATATCCAGGAAAATATTATCCCAACCTGTAACTTGCGTAGAGGCGTAGAATATGCCAGCGCACACCACAACCAATCCGGTAAGCAACATTCCAAATATTATATAAGTTGTTCGTTTCATAATCTTCTTCTTTATTTTTGTTTCTTACTAAATTCCCGGTACATAGCCGACATGTCTTCTGCCGAAATACCAAGGGTATACATCTGCTTGAAGAAATAATCTACTTCTTCTTTGAGAAAATACTCTTTACGCAATGAAAGGATTAACGCACGAGCACCGGAAGCGACGAAATAACCGATACCACGTTTGTTATAGATAACTTCCTGCGATTGCAGATAATCGTACGAGCGCATCACCGTATTAGCGTTCACCTCTACCACAGCTGCATATTCTCTGACGGATGGTATGCGCTCCTCTTCCCGATATTGCCCGAGAAGCACTTCGTCACAAATGCGATCTGCTATTTGAAGATAGATGGCTTTACTTTCTTTAAAATTCATACTTACCAGCGGTTAATGATTTCAGACTCTTTGAAACGGAAATAGGCAACTATCCAGTTAAAGACAGCCATTGCGAAAAAGACGGCTGTTGACAGATGCATCATAGCTTCATCCGATATCGTTTGATGTACTCCATAACCACCACGTCCTTCAAACAAGATTTTCGCTAATAGCGACCCTATTGCTACATAAACTATGATGATAACAATGACAGCTGAGAATGTCTTAACAAATGAATTTCTTGGCCAGATACTGCTACCCAATACAAATATAGACTGAGCAAAAAAGTATCCGCTTAATGCCATCAGAAGACCATCCCAAGTTTGGAGACCTGTCCAATAGTATCCGGAATTCCCCAAATAGGAAAGCGGAGCGGAAGCAATAACACCTTTCAATTCCGGGTAACTTACCATGTAGATCATCACACGTGTCCAGTCAGCCAATTTAAAAGCAATCAGGAACACAATGAGAAAACCGAAAGTAAATACCAACCAGCGAGAGAGAAACTTCTCAAACATCGTTGCAGGTGTCATCAGCACTGCTATTCGGTTGGTTTTAGTTTTCATCCGTTCCATAACGAACGAAGCACTCAGTAAACCCATAATAACCATAGCCCAAAGAAAAATAGTCAATTCAAAGTACCAGATAGGATCTTGCTCCACCCCTCTGTCAATCATTCCTTGAGGATAATTGTATCGAAAATATCCGTTCCATACGAAAGCAATTGCCATTATACCGTACATCATTACGAAGCGGAGCAAATTTGCCTTCCAACTCTCCACCATTTCTTTGCGACATAAGTTCACAAAACGGGGCGCACTAAAAAAGGTATCGCGTATCATTGTTCATTCTGTTTAGGGTGAAACATTCCTTTTATCTTCTCAGGGTCCGTAAGCGCGGCACCGAACAACAATTCAAGATTGATCTCCGACTCTTCATCATCCGTATTCGGCAACATCAGGAAATTGCCCTGTATGGAAGGAAGCGTGTAAATCGCTGCTTCTGCCAATTCGCGGTCATCGCTTTCAACGAAAAGAAACTTACTACAGATGTTGGCAGTGGATGCGTCAAGCAAAACATTACTGTTATCCATAATCACCACATGATCCAGTATCTTATCAATATCCCGCACCTGGTGGGTAGAGATAATAATGGTTCTGTCGTCCGACATGCCCGAAGCTATAAATTTACGGAACTGGCTCTTACCCGGAATATCAAGACCATTGGTCGGTTCGTCCATAATCAGCAGTGAGGTGTGGGTAGCTAATGCAAAGCTCATAAAGACTTTCTTCTTCTGCCCCATAGACAAGGCCCCCAAATCAATATCCTGCTCCATTTCGAAGTAATGCAGGTATTTCACCATGTCTTCCTTACTGAAACGGGGATAGAACTGACTATTCAGCTCCACGTAACTGACTAAAGATATAGGAGGTAATTCAAATTCTTCGGGAACCAGGAACATATCCTGTAGTGTGATTGGCAACCGACGGTCTCTTGTCCGT
>ENA-OPWK01000217-OPWK01000217.1-human-gut-metagenome-genome-assembly--contig:-NODE-217-length-15194-cov-6.546469_pt1 | contig 15194 bp, 10 predicted proteins | sample MGYA00241509_ERZ502010 | MGnify/ENA primary metagenome ERZ502010 (study PRJEB25962, sample SAMEA2042014) | human gut metagenome | biome: human gut; feature: human-associated habitat; material: faeces... | reverse complement strand
AAAGCTCCCCCTTGGCTCCCCCCCTGCACAATAACATTTTTACCATCCCATTCAGGTAATGAAGTCAGCAAATCAATACTGCGGACACAAGCCAGATAAACCCGTTTCATATAATAATTTTCACGGCTATCCAAGCCGTTTACCAAATAACCGTTTTCCCGACTGCTGAAAGCGCGGCTTATCTCGCCGAAAGTATCCTCATCCAACTCCGGATTCAATCCGTGGATTTCTATCTCAAAGCGGATACAGCCTTCTTCCGCATAATATTTATGCCGCATAGGCCCTTTGATCGTCTTGATGCCAGCCCCTGGAGGACACAGTACTACCGGATACTTTCCTTCCGCTTTAGGATAGAACAAATAACCATAAATACACTGGTTCTGCTTATTCAGCTGAAGCCTGATCAAGTAACAGTCCATTTTGTCCGTAGAATATTTCTTTACATACTCTTTGGTATAAGTCAGAGGGAACTGAGCCGCTTCCGCCTTAGTCTTATTCCAGAATTCATTAAAATCAGAAGGCAACTGGGTATAAGGTTGAAGCTTCTCAGGAGAGAAACCGACTTTGATATGGTGGGAATAAGTTTTACCTCCTACTTTAGCCGTCAGACGACAATCACGGAAACCTGGCTCTTTCATTGTCCCCATAGAAATAACCGCTTTTCCATTCTTCAGTTTTACAGTTCCCTTGGTATCCGAAGGCATCATGTCGCCTCCCAGCTCATATAAAACCTCCACACCATCTTGCGGAACACCATATTTATAGAACTGAACCTCAATCTTCGCTTTCTCGCCTGTCTTGTACAACCAGTCGGCATGATCGGGTACAGTTACCCAAAGCACATCACTCCGATAAGGATAATTTTCGGCCGCTACTGAAAGAACGAACAAGACAGCCCCAATAAGCATGCTTAAAAATCTGTTTTTCATTGTAATTCTATTTAATAGTTCTAAAAATCAGTATTAAATCTACGTAACTCCGCACGCAAGGCACGAGCTCTCCCTCCTGTCATACTATCCAGCAACTCCCAAAAACGAGGGCCGTGATTCATTTCCTTGGTATGAGACAATTCGTGTAACAGTACATAATCCATCAAATGGGGAGGCAACAACATCAAATAACAGGAAAGATTGATACTGCCTGTTCCCGAACAACTTCCCCATCTTCCCTTGCTGCCGGTAATCTTCACACGTTTAAATGGCAAATGATACTGTTCGGACAAAGCGGATAAAAGAGGTGGCAGATATTCTTGCGCATTTTTCTTCATGGCACGGATGATGGCATTACGTACCAGCCTTTGTACTTCAGGTAAAGAAAAATCCACATTCCGCGGACAGATAATCTTGACTCCCTCCTCGGTAAAACGTACGGAAAAGCAAGTAAAGTTACCTTGCTCCAGCCATAAACGGAAACAGGGAGTATGAATACGAAAATTTAAATCAATCGGTTTCTTACTCACTTTCCTCCAGTCCTCCAACAGACGTTGCTTGTATTGCTCCACCACCTCCAGCACTTTGCTGCTTAAACTATAAGGAGGAACAGTAACATGCAGTCCGTCGGGCTTTACCCGCATAGTAACATTACGCGCCAGCTTGTGTGTACGCACTATAATACGGTCAAAATCTTTATCCGGAAGTACTCTTTTAGTTGCCATACGGATACAAAGATACAGCTTTCCAATAAAAAAAGGCAGAGATTTGCAACTTTCCAGGAATCTTCACCGTCTAATTAACAGAAACCAATTAAATATATATATTACCATGAGAACAAAAACTATTTATTTTTTCAGTCTTTTTCTGGCAATCACAATGATGACAGGCTGTTTCCACATATCATCAGGTCCGAAACCCAGCAAGAGTAAAATGACCAAAAAATATAGCGTAACTCCTTTCAATAAGATAGAGAACAAAGCACCTGCTAACATTGTCTTTACTCAAGGGAATGTGACCAAAGTAGAAGCCGACGGTCCGGATAATTACATCCCCCAACTCATTGTCATGGTCAAAGACAGTACGCTGAGTATCAGTATGGATAAAGACAAATTCAAAAACTTCAAGAGTTCAAAAATCAATATCTCAATTACCAGTCCGGTCTTATGTAGTATCAAGCAAAGAGGTGTAGGAAGTATTTATCTGAAAGACAGCGTGAAAGTAACAGATCTTTCTATCAGTGCTGAAGGTGTGGGGAGTATTGAAGCAAATGCATTAATGGCACGTTCCATCAAAGTATCCCAAGAAGGAGTAGGCAGTATCAATTTAAAGGGGCAGGCCGGTCATGCGACATATTATTTGGAAGGAGTAGGTAGCCTGAAAGCAAAAGACATGATTGTTTCTGATGTTGTAGTTGAACAAAACGGTGTGGGAAGTGTTTCTTGTTATGCATCCGGGACGATAAATATCAGTGCCCAGGGAGTAGGAAGTGTAAACTACTACGGTGACCCTCAGGTTACCGGACTAAAAAAATCCGGAATTGGAAGCGTTAAGAGCAAATAACTCATTTCATAACTCTCTCTTTACATTAAATTATCTACCAAGCAAAAAAGGATTACTGCTCACGCGGTAATCCTTTTTAAAATTATTTAGTTAGTTAATTTAAAATTTGAGAGAATTGAAACTTCACAGCCTCGAATTAAAAAGTTGTTTTAATAAGCACTAACTATCATATTTATATAAAAGCAAATGAAAATGTTCTAGTTTGTTTTCCCTGTACCGGTATCATCAACGGTAATCTTTGCCACCGTATCTGTAGGCAATACAGGTTCGTATGCCACTTGGGGGTCGGTAGTAGAATTCTGATACTCATCGTGTACCGATACCGTATCACTATCACCACCTTCCATAGTGTGTTGCATCACTGTACCCATAAGAAACAACACGGCAATCATTGCAGCCGCTTTAAACAGAGGCATAAAACGCGTACGCATAGTCAGACGTTGTGCTTTTACCACCGGTCTTTCTATCCGGGTCAGAATTCTGGTATCAAAATCATCTCCCAAACCTTTCTCCTTCTCCACATCCTGATAAGCAAACAACTGCTTGTACCGGAGTAAATGAGCAGGCACTTCCTTCTGACGAAAGAATGAACGTAATATTTGCTCTTCCTCCAATGAAGTTTCGCAATTCCAATAACGTTCCAAAAGCTGTTCAATATATTTATAATCCATAATCCTCTATTTCAGTGTATCTTTGTTTTATTTTCTGCCGGGCACGGAAAAGGGTTACTTTCACCTGTTCTTCCGTAATCTGCAAAATATCTGCAATCTCTTTATAACTCTTTCCTTCAACATCCCTCAACTGCATAATTGTACGCTGCCTTTCGGGAAGCTCATTGACCAGACGGTGAACCAACTGTATTTGTTCGTTCTGCGCCAACCGATCATAAGGCGTCAATGTATCAGGCATCTCCCGCACTTCAGAGGTCAGTTCCAAATTTTGCGCTTCCATCTTCTGACTGCGGTCAATTGCCAAGTTACGAGCAATGGTCAGGCAATATGCCTCAATGGATTCAAACTGCGGCCATTCATCCCGCTTGTTCCATACTCTGATCATCGTATCCTGCACCACATCCTCCGCTTCAGCACTATTCAGCGTAATACGAAGCGCCAACCTGTAGAGTTTGTCTTTCAGGGGCAGAATATCGTTTCGGAAACTGATCTCTCGCATTGCTCTGTAATAATGACGGGTGAGTTACACTAAAGTTACACTCACCCGCCTGTTTTTTTGAATTATTTTTTAATTACGGTTCCACTTCCTTCACTAATGGCTGATGCTAAGGTTATTACCACCTGACTGACGCCTGCATCAATAGCAGAAAAAGAATTTTCCAGCTTAGGAATCATCCCTCCTTGAATGATACCTTGCGCTACAAATTCTTTAAACTCCTCAGGAGTAATGACAGGAATTACACTGTCATCATCATTCTCGTCACGCAATACACCCTTTTTCTCAAAACAATAAACCAATGTCACATCAAACAAGGAGGCCAATGCTTTAGCGGTTTCTCCGGCAATGGTATCAGCATTGGTATTCAGCATGCTTCCTTTGCCGTCATGGGTCAATGGAGCCATAACAGGCACAATGCCCTGACGGATCAATGCCGCCAAAAAATTGGCATTTACTTTCTCTACATCACCAACAAAGCCATAGTCCACGTCTTTTACCGGACGCTTTACTGAACAGATTACATTCATATCAGCTCCGGTCAGTCCAATGGCATTCACACCTTTTGCCTGAAGACCGGCTACGATACTCTTATTCACCAGTCCGCCATATACCATGGTTACCACTTTCAGCGTTTCTGCATCCGTAATGCGGCGACCATTCACCATCTTGCTTTCAATCCCTAGTTGTGCCGCCAGTCTGGTAGCAGAGCGCCCGCCACCGTGTACCAACAACTTATAACCTCCTATAGCAGAAAAATCAGCCAATAACTGATTAAGTGTAGACTCTTCCTCTACAATTTTTCCACCTACTTTTATGATAGTCAGTTTCTCTTTCATGTTATTATTCCAAATAAGTATATCCGTACAACCCGGAACGATAATTAGAGAGGAATTCTTTTCCTTCCTCTACAGAAATTCGTCCTTCTTTTACTGATTTGGTCACCCACGTTTCCAGTGTACGCACCAGTTTCTTCGGATTATACTGTACATAATCCAAAACCTCGGCCACCGTTTCACCATCAATTACCTGATCAATGGAATATCCTTTGTCATCCACCGTGACATGCACCGCATTGGTATCTCCAAACAAATTGTGCATATCACCCAAAATCTCCTGATAAGCACCAACCAGAAACACACCTATATAATAAGCGTCTTTTCCTTTCAACGAATGTACCGGCAGGTCATGCGATACATAACGGGTAGAGATAAAATTGGCAATCTTTCCATCCGAATCACAAGTAATATCCTGCAAGGTAGCATTTCTGTCGGGCTTCTCGTCCAGACGCTGGATAGGCATGATAGGGAATATCTGATCTATCGCCCACGAGTCCGGCAACGACTGGAACAACGAGAAATTACAGAAATATTTATCAGCCAGCAGTTTGTCCAGTTTGCGGAATTCATCGGGCGCATGTTTCAACCCCGAAGCAATCTGATTGATCTCACGGGTCACCGACCAGTACAGACGCTCTATCTGGGCACGGGTCTTCAAATCCACAATACCGTGGCTGAATAAATCAAGTGCTTCCTCACGTATCTGCTGTGCATCGTGCCACGCCTCCACCATACGGCTCTGATTCAGATTATCCCATATCTCATAAAGTTCATGTACCAATTCATGGTCATTTTCACCTACTTCGAAATCCTCATCCATTTCGGGCAAAGTCGCCGTTTCCAGCACCTCGAAAATCAGCACGGAGTGATGGGCAGTCAGTGAACGTCCGCTTTCAGTAATAATATTCGGATGAGGAATTCCATTCTTGTCACTGGCATCTACCAGCGTAGAGATAGAGTCATTCACATACTCCTGAATAGAGTAATTCACACTACTTTCACTATTGGCAGAACGAGTTCCGTCATAATCCACCCCCAAACCACCACCGATATCCACAAATTCCACATTAAATCCCATCACATGCAACTGCACATAGAATTGCGATGCCTCACGCAGAGCAGTCTTGATACGACGTATTTTAGTAACCTGACTGCCGATATGAAAATGAATCAGTTTCAAACAGTCCTTCATGTCTTTCTTTTCCAAGAAGTCAAGCGCTTCCAGCAATTCACTGGATGTCAAGCCAAACTTACTGGCGTCTCCTCCGCTATCTTCCCATTTACCACTTCCCGAAGAAGCCAGCTTGATGCGGATACCTATGTTAGGCCGCACATTCAGCTGCTTTGCCATTTTGGCTATCAGGCGTAATTCATTCATTTTCTCCACCACCAGAAAAATGCGTTTCCCCATCTTCTGTGCCAGCAGAGCCAACTCAATATAACTTTCGTCCTTATATCCGTTACAGATAATCAATGAATCCGAATCTGTATTCACAGCTATCACCGCATGGAGTTCGGGTTTGGAACCGGCTTCCAGTCCCAAATTGAATTTCTTACCATGACTAATGATTTCTTCTACTACAGGACGCATCTGGTTTACCTTGATAGGATAAATGATAAAATTCTGGGCCTTATACCCATACTCATCAGATGCCTGCTTAAAGCAGTTCGCGATTTTTTCAATACGATTATCCAGAATATCCGGAAAACGGACCAGCATAGGAGCTGCCACATCCCGCAATTGCAACTCATCGACCAACTCTTTCAAGTCGACCTCAACGCCGTCCTTACGAGGAGTTACCACTACATGACCTTTGTCATTGATACCAAAGTACGAAGTTCCCCACCCGGTTATGTTGTAGAGTTCTTCCGAATCTTCAATACGCCATTTTCTCATTTCTTCTTCTGTACAAAGAGTGTGTATTTACTATATATAATTATTTATTCAATTGCTTTCTCAAGCTGTCAACAGAGGCTTGAATTTGTTTTTTATCCTCCAGCTCATCAGCTTTAAACAGATGTTTTGCCTTGGAATAAAACGGATGTCTTTTCTGTAACGCCTCACAGATAAAATCCATCAGTTCCTCATCACTTTTATTTGCTAACAATGGACGTTGCTGCTTGGCCACTCTCAGACGGCGAAACAACACAGCAGGTTCCACATCCAGAAATACCGTATCACCACAGTCATTCATATACTCCATGTTATCAAAAAAACAAGGTGTTCCTCCACCGGCCGAAACAACCACATCTTCAAATTCGGCCACCTCATGCAACATTTTCCGTTCCAGTTCCCGGAATCCGTCTTCTCCACGCTCCAAGAACAACTGTTGAACGGTTTTATGGAAACGTTCCTCGATATACCAGTCCAAATCAATGAAATTCAGACTCATTTCACGGGCAAACGCTTTACCTAGAGTCGTTTTGCCCGCACCCATATATCCTATTAGAAATATACGTGTCATTTTTTTGCTTTTGCAGTGCCCTTTACCTTGGGAACCGCCTTACTTTTAGCGGATTCTTCGGTTTTTTCGGACTCCTCTTCCATATTTACGGTTCCCCTGTTTCTTGAAGCCGCTTTCGTTTTACGGGTTTCCGCCTTGCTTTTCTGCAATTCAATCACCTTAAAACAAGCCTCCAGACTTAAATCCGCCGGTTCTACATTCTCAGGGATCTTATAATTCTTTTTCTGATAGCTGATGTATGGGCCGTAACGTCCGTTCAAGACCTGCATATCAGGGTCAGCATCGAATACTTTAATAAACTTCTTCTCCTGCGCTTCTATCTTATTCTTGATCAGTTCGACCGCTTCATCCAAAGAAATCTCCATCGGGTCCGTTCCTTTAGGAATAGAAACAAACAGTTTGTCATAACGCACGTATGGTCCGAAACGCCCTACTCCTACCGTCACCGTGTGACCGTCATAATCCCCCAACGTACGGGGAAGCTTGAACGCATCCAACGCTTCTTCCAACGTAATGGTTTCCATAGACAATCCCTTTGCCAACTGCGCAAAACGCGGTTTCTCTTCATCATCGGCAGTACCAATCTGAATAACCGGACCGAAACGACCTATCTTAACCGATACCGGCTTACCGCTTACAGGATCTGTCCCCAATACTCTTTCACCCACCTTATGTTCAGTCTTAGAGTGAATGGTCTTATCTACCAACGGATGGAAACCTTTATAGAAACTATCCATCATACCAGTCCATTCCTTTTCTCCTTCAGCCACTTCATCGAACTCTTTCTCCACATTCGCTGTAAAGTTAAAGTCCATGATTTCAGGGAAGTATTCCATCAGGAAATCGTTTACCACGATACCGGTATCAGTAGGTAACAACTTAGCCTTTTCATTTCCCGTAATCTCTGTCTTGGTAATTTCCGTAATCTTGCCGCCTTTCAGTTTCAAGGTATCATACGGACGTTTCACACCTTCACTGTTTCCTTTTTCTACATAACCGCGTTGTTGCACAGTAGAAATGGTAGGTGCGTATGTAGATGGACGACCGATGCCCAACTCTTCCAGTTTGCGTACCAGGCTGGCTTCCGTATAACGGGGCGGACATTGGGTAAAGCGTTGAGTTGCCAAAATTTCTTTTCTTATCAGTTTTTCCCCTTTGCTTAGAGGCGGCAACAGACGACCCTCATCCTCCTGCTCATTGTCATCATCATATGATTCCTTATATACACGCAGGAAACCGTCAAAAGTAATCACCTCGCCGGTAGCGATAAATTTCTCGCTGCTGTTGCTAATTACAATAGTAGCCGTTGTTTTCTCCAGTTCCGCATCTGCCATCTGTGAAGCGATGGTACGTTTCCAGATCAGTTCATACAATTTCTGTTCCTGACCGGTTCCGCTCACCGTCTCATTCTCCATATAGGTAGGACGGATAGCCTCATGCGCTTCCTGTGCTCCTTTAGTCTTGGTGGCAAACTTACGGACTTTGACATATCTTTCTCCCATCAGGGACAAAATAGTCTGCTTGCTAGTATTCAAAGCCAAATCCGAAAGGTTCACCGAATCCGTACGCATATAAGTAATTTGTCCGTTTTCATACAGACGCTGTGCCACCATCATGGTCTGCGCTACTGTAAATCCCAACTTACGGGCAGCTTCCTGCTGCAACGTAGAAGTAGTAAACGGTGCCGCCGGCGATTTCTTCACAGGGCGGGTTATTATATCTTCAATAGAGAACTGCGCATCCTTACAAATTTCAAGGAAAGCCTGTGCTTCCTCCTTGGTCTTGAAACGGTTGGACAATTCTGCTTTCACTTCAACTTCATTTCCATCAACATCAGGAACTTCAAACACTGCTGTAACGCGATAAGACGGTTCACTGACAAAAGCATGTACCTCACGTTCACGTTCCACAATCAAACGAACGGCAACAGATTGCACACGTCCGGCAGAAAGAGCAGGCTTTACCTTCTTCCACAATACCGGTGAAAGTTCAAAACCTACAATTCTATCCAGAATACGGCGTGCTTGCTGGGCATTTACCAGATTTACATCAATGTCACGCGGATTTTCGATGGCCTTTAGTATCGCTGTTTTGGTTATCTCGTGGAATACAATGCGCTTGGTCTTCTCAGGGTCCAGCCCCAAGACTTCAAACAAGTGCCATGAAATAGCTTCTCCTTCACGATCCTCATCGGATGCAAGCCATACCATATCAGCTTTCTTTGCCTCCGCTTTCAATTCGGCTACCAATTTCTTTTTGTCTGCCGGTATCTCGTAAGTCGGCTCAAACCCATTCTCTACATCGATACTAAACTCCTTCTTTTTCAAATCCCGGATATGCCCGTAACTGGAAAGGACTTTATAATCATTACCCAAGAATTTCTCAATGGTTTTAGCCTTAGCGGGTGACTCAACTATTACTAGATTTTTTTGCATAATACTATGTATTCCATTTTATTTTGGGGCAAAAGTAGAAAAAAAGCAGAAGCACACCTATATAATAAGGTATGTTTCTGCTTTTTTTTCTTAAAAAAGTCCTTTCCGAATGTCTATTTAACTAAAAAACCAGAGAAAGCCCGGCTAGAACATTCAGTTTTTCAGCAGGATAGCCGTACTCATAATAATATTGTTTATTCAACAGATTATTCACACGCCCAAAAACAGACAAGTCTTTCAGGAAGGTATAACTGGCTCCCACACTCAAATTGCTGATATTGCCCAAACCAAAATCCCTGCTGCTATTCCCTTCTTCTATTACATACTCTTTCCTCTGTACATATTCATAGCCCAAATAAACCTTCAATCCTTCAAAAACCTTAGCCTCAGCATAAAAATTCAATTCAAACTTAGGCTTGGTCATTAAATACAGCTCTTCATTTTCATTGTCTGTCTTCCAGCTATAAAATGTACCTTTCAATGAAGCGTCAAACCAGTCCTTATAACCATATTTCAGTTCAGCACCTCCATATGCGGTTTTTGCTTTATCCTGCAAGAAATGAGTAAAATAATACCCGTCCGCATCCACCAGATTGCAAAATAACTCATCTTTACTGATCCGATATCCACCAAAGATATTAAACCACAAACCATTTACCGGAGATGCTTTAAAACCCAATGTAGCATTCAGTGGCACATAGGTAGAAGGCATCCGGGCGTTTAAAGACCAATAAGGTGAAAAAGCATTCAACCGGCGATAATCATTCAGTTCACGCCCTCCCAACGCATGTAAATAAAGCACATAACTATCCGAGAACAAGTATTCGGCTTTCACGTCAGGAGACACATCAATGCCACTGTCCTCCCCCGACTGCCAATCCACATGAGCACCGACACGGACCCGCCAGTCATCACTTTCCAACATATAATAAGGATTCAAACCCAGTGAAGTATAGTTGCCCATTAAACTGTCCGAAGAATAAAACAGATTATCCATCTCGAAACGGATGCCTACCCGTTGCTCATTATCCAGCTTGCCCCATACATCTCCTTCGGTGTGTACAATCTTCTCCTTACCTGTAGATGCATTATCTGAATAATCCAGCGGATATTTGATACCAAAATACTTCAATCCGGTCTGCAAAGTGAATTGCAAAGGAAGCGATTCATCTCTGGAAGAAACACCGATGTGAAAATCGCCTAAAGTATGATGCTGTTTATCAGCAGCTCTGGCAGAAGCCGTATGTACTTCGGAATCAGGCATATAGTTAAACACTTGTGATTGCAGGCCGCCACCTAAATTCAAAGTTACCTTGCTGAAATCATGAGAATAGTCCAAACGGAACTCAGTAGAATAAAAACGTGATTTCCAATCCTCAGCATTCCAATGCTTCAGCTTTCCGTTCATGCCATCCAGAGATACTCCGACTTTCAGGCGGTCCTTTCCGGTGATATCCCACAGATACCCAGCCTTAAAATCCACATTCCCATAATTTCCATATCCGGCACGGACATACCCACGTTTCGCGCGGTTCATAGCCCATTCACGGGTTATAGGAGACATACTTTCATACGTCCAGGCCAAAACAGGGCGCAAGGCTGTAGCATATTCTATGCCTTTCTTCATTACAGCCGGCTCCTCCACTTTAGGCAGGACATTAATCTTTGAGGCATCCATGATATTGGGATTATACTCATTCTCTACCACCACAGTGCGGTTCAACGTACTATCTTGCTGCGCATATGCAACAGACAGAGGCAAAAAAGCCAATATAATGGACAATTGACAATGGACAATTGACAATTTCTTACTTATCATATTCAGCACTTATTTTTTAATTTTTAATTCTCAGTTTTCAATTTCTCAAGTCTGCTTTCAATCATTCCGGCAATATCATCATCAGCCTGATAGTTCTGCTTCAATGAAAGCAAATATTGTTTAGCATCCAAGTTACGTCCCAACTTCATATACACATCAGCCAATAACACAAAGCTGCGTGCCAGCCAATAGGTATGCGGTGTACTTACCTCGATGTAATTCAGCACCTCCTGCTCCGCCTTATCCGTTTGTCCGCCGTCAAAGTAAATCTGGGCGACTTTATATTTGGCCTCCGCTCCATATACATTACGGGTGTCTTTTGCCAAGATCTTCAGATCTTCCATAGCTCCATCCGTCTTGCCGGCATCCAAATAAGCTTTTGCACGGTAATAATGTGCCTCGTTAGACAATTCCGGCGCCAGTTTAGTATCGGCCAGCAAATCTGTTGCGGTAAAGATAATCTCTTCCTCATTTCCCAGCATATGCGCACTGCGTAACATTCCGGTTTTTGCAAGCTGGCGACGCTCCATAGAAGCAGCTTTATCTTTCAATTGCTTGTAAATATGCAAAGCTTTTTCATAATCCTTCGCCGTATAAGCCATTTCGGCACCCATCAACATGGCATCTTCAGAATATTTGTTGTTGGGATATTCCAATACTTTATCCAAATGCCGAGCTGCACTTTCATAGGCTTTCTGGTTATAGTCTATCAAACCGATATAATAGTTGGCATTCAGGCTGAAAGCACCTTCGGGGAAAGTCTGTAAATAACGGGTAAAGCTGTTGCGGGCTTCGGTGACCTCTCCTCGCATATATACCCTTTCGGCAGCCACATAAGTCAATGAATCACGCTCATTTACATCAAAGTTGGCACCGCCGGGGATAGTTGAAGCAAAATTGGCATACTCATCCACCTTGTTCAAATCAATATAGATAGATTTCAAATCACGCTGCGCCAAACGAGCCTCCTCACTGCCCGGATAACTGGCTATGACCTGCTTATAAGCCTGAATGGCTTCAGGATACTTGTCATCCTGATAGTACAGCAAACCGATCTCGTTAGCTGCCCGCCGTGCGACATTGCTCTCCGGGAATTTCTTCACCAAAATATTGAAACGGGCAATGGCACTGGCATTATCTTCCATCTGCACAAAAGCACGTCCCTGCTCGTAAAGGGCATCATCCATGTATTGTGATTCCGGATAATCCGAAATCAAGCGGTTCAACGTCTGCACTTTTCCATTATAATCACGTTGCAAACCACGTACAAACGCCTCCTGATACAAAGAGTAATCCCCCAGTGACGGATCAATCTCCACCGCACGGGCATAATCCTGACGAGCCTGTTCAAAACGGCGGTCATAGAAGTTACAGTCACCTATACGGTTATAGGCATCTGCCTGCATGGCACGTTCATTGGCACTTCCCCTGTCCACAAAACGGGTAAACCAAGTGCCCGCATTTCCATAATTTTTCTGTTTGAAATAAGTATATCCCAAGTTATAGAGAGCCAGACCGTATTCCTGTCCGTCCTTGCTGGTGGCAAATTCCAGATACAAGCGGTAATCGTTACCCGCCTGCGGAAAACGGTCCAAACGATAATTGGATTCCCCTCTCCAGAAATAAGCGTCCGCCTTTGTCGCCTGATTGTATTGCCCCACAGCAAGCGATTGGTTGAAGAACTCCAGAGCCTCCTGGAAACGAGCATTCGCAAACGCTTGTGTGCCCAGCCGGAACAAAATCTTCTGCTTGGCCTCCATAATACGTGTGCCCGGATGTTCAATCTTTGCTATAGATTTTAAAGCAGCTTCATAACTGCGGGTATTCATATACACTTCTATCAAATAATCATTGACACGCTCCGTATAAGGCGAGTTCGGGAACTCGTTCAGAAAACGCTCAAACACGGTAACCGACTCGGCAAATGGAGAATAAGAGGTTTCATGAATACACAAAGCATAATTATAAAGAGCCTGTTCCTTTACTTTCGGGTCAAAACTGAAATTGGCTGCCTGCTCGAATGCCATGCGTGCCCTGTTCCTCTCCTTCAAGTTCAAATAAGCCAGCCCCATGTGGAGATAAGCATTCTGTGACAAGGCATCATGTACCGAAGCCATTTCCCCCAAAGTAGCGGCAGCCTTGGAATAAACACCAGTATAATAATAACTCATACCGAGTTCATACAAAGGCTTACGCTGCGGGTGGGAGACACTTTCACGGTATCTTTCCAAAGGAGGTATCGCCGCTTGGTAATCATTCAATCCGAAACAAGCCTCTCCCCAAATCCGTTCCATCTGAGGAACATCCTTTTTAGCTGGATATTGCTCCAGATACGCTTTTGCCACAGTACGGGCCTGCTGATAATTTCCTTTCACCAAATAAATCTCTCCTATATAATAAGGAACCAATGCTGCATATACGGCATCATTCTGCAAAGACTGGAAACTTTTCAGCGCCTTGTCATAGCGTTTCTCCACATAATCAATATAAGCCAGATTATAGACAGCGTCATCCTGATACAATGGGCTTACCTCTTTCAGCAAGGTAAACCATACAGCCGCTTCACGCAGATTATCTTCTTTCAGATAAGAGGTGGCCAGACGCATGGCACAATCATCTCTTTCCTTATCAGGCAAAGCCTCCAGATCACACGACCGGAACAGGGCAATGGCCTCCTTGTATTTTCCCTCCATAAAATAAGCAGAGGCAATCAGTGACAGCACCCTGTTTTTATGACGGGAGTCAGGATATTTGTCCAGATAAGCCTGTAACAGTTCCATGCTGTCCCCGCCTTTCAACTCATATTCCCGGCATACCCGGTTATATTCCTTGTCACCTGCCACATCCTTGGGAGTTATCTGCTGCGCCATTCCCTGCAAGGAACAGCCTCCCATCAATGCGGCCATCAATAAGGTTTTTCTTTTCATATCTTATCATTAAAGTTTATGTTCTTTCAAAAAACGCCGGACTCCTTCACGCACAGAATCCAGCCCGAATTCTTCGGGATTCACTTCATCCAACGGAAGCCAGAAAGATTCCGCCACATCATCCATCGCCTTTATCCGACTGGTATCTTTCACTTTACAAAGAAAGAACTGATCCAATGTATGTACCAGAAATCCTGAATAAAGATAAGTGTTGGGCAATGAGAACTGATAAACAGCCTCCTCCACCTGCAAGCCGGTTTCCTCCAGCACCTCGCGTGCCACACCTTCCTCGCCGGTTTCATACATATCAATAAACCCACCGGACAGGTCCAATGTTCCCTTTGCCGGTTCTTTTCCTCTGCGGCACACCAACAACTCATTCTTATCATTCAAGATAAAAGCTACAGTAGCGGCACTGGAATTGAAATAATACACAAAGCCACAATCGGCACAACGCTTTGATTTCTCATTGTTCACTTCAAAGTGCGGCGAACCACACTTCGGACAATATTTGAATAGTTCCAACGGATGCATAATTACTCCTTTCTAAGTATAGACACCGCAAAGATAGCGCAAATGACAGATAATTCATTAATTAAATCTAAAAGAAGAAAGAGAAAACACAATTCTTAGTACATTTGTTAGCAAAACAAAACGTAAATTCTTACATGGAAATTGCCATTATTATCGCACTTATCTTATTAAACGGGGTATTCGCTATGTCCGAAATCGCCCTGATCTCAGCGCGTAAAAGTAGTTTGTCCAATGATATCCGTCATGGAAGCTCTACAGCGCGTATCGCTTTAAAGCTTGCCAATGACCCGGACAAGTTTTTATCCACCATCCAAATCGGAATCACCCTGATTGGTATATTGACCGGTATTTACTCCGGCGACGTGCTGGCCACCGATTTTGGGAACATACTGACTGACGCCGGCGTACCCGCCACATATGCCTATTTATTGGCTCAAACCCTGATTGTCATTCTGGTCACTTACCTCACTATTATCTTTGGCGAGCTGGTGCCCAAACGCATTGGCATGAGTGCCT
>ENA-OPWK01000210-OPWK01000210.1-human-gut-metagenome-genome-assembly--contig:-NODE-210-length-15433-cov-4.819612_pt1 | contig 15433 bp, 8 predicted proteins | sample MGYA00241509_ERZ502010 | MGnify/ENA primary metagenome ERZ502010 (study PRJEB25962, sample SAMEA2042014) | human gut metagenome | biome: human gut; feature: human-associated habitat; material: faeces... | reverse complement strand
CAAGTTAATTCCGTTTTATCCGGTCAGTGATGCCGGACTAAAGATTGCAACTCATTTCTATAACCATAATATGGCTACCCATAAAGGCAAGTTGGAGGCTGTATTATTTGGTAAGATTTTGGATAAGGAGCAGCGCAAAGCTTTGGTTTGGGACGTAGAGCGCGGCGCACCCAATGAAATACTGGATCGCCCCTGGCAATCATGTTCATGCTTAGGCGGCTGGCATTACAATACATCCATCTACGAGAATAACTGGTATAAATCGGCATCCGATGTCGCAAAACTTCTGGTTGATATCGTTAGTAAAAACGGTAATATGCTTCTAAGTGTTCCCTTGCGCGCCGACGGCACTTTCGACGAAAAGGAAGAGAAGATACTGAATGAATTCGGCGAGTGGATGAATATTAATAAAGAAGCTATTTACAATACACGTCCCTGGGAGGTATTCGGTGAAGGTCCGATTGCAGAATCTGACATCAAAATTAATGCACAAGGATTCAATGAAGGAGCGTATAGCAAAGCTACAGCACAGGAGATCCGTTTCACGCAAACCAAGAAGGATTTATATGCTACGGTTCTGGCATGGCCTGAAAATGGAAGCGTAACCATCAAGTCACTTGCAGCCGACAGCAAACTATTTCCGCAAAAGATAAGGAAAGTAGAATTGCTCGGATATGGGGCGGTACGATTCAACCGCACAGCGGAAGGGCTTTTCATTACTCTTCCCTCAAAGCAATTAAATAAGATTGCACCTGTATTTAAAATAAAGAAATAAATAGAACTTTAGTAATATTATAAATAGCTTGTTACTTGTTGTCATTAAAGTATGGAGACAAGCAGGATTGTTGTTTTAATAATTAACACAAGTTTCGTAAGTTCGGGAGTTATAGGAGTTAAAGGAGTTATCAGCCCTCAAGGGGGCTTAGGAGTTAAATCTGATACTATGGTTTATGTAGAAAGAATACATTTCACGGACTATCGGCTTAACTCCTCTAACTCCTGAGCGAAGTTCTAACTCCTTTAACTCCTAAGTAACGCTACTTGCGAAACTTAAATAATTAATTATACTCTAATAATATGAAAAACATTAATAAATTGTGTAGATTTCAAATTCTACTATTTTGGTTAGTGACCCTTTTCCCAACAGTATGTCTTTCACAAACAGTTTCTATCGAAGGGATTGTGCAAGATTCAGATAAAGTAGCACTTATAGGTGCCAGTATTGTAGAAAAGGGAACTACAAATGGAACTATAACAGACGTAAATGGACATTTTTCTTTAAAAGTGCCATCAAATGCAACATTGCTAGTATCTTTTATAGGTTATTTGGAAAAGGAAATTCAATTAAATGGAAAGAAACAGTTTACAATAACCTTACAAGAAGATAATACTGTGTTAAATGAGGTTGTAGTGATAGGGTATGGTAGCATGGCAAGAAAAGAAGTAACGTCTGCTGTATCCCATGTATCCAGTAAAGATTTTCTAAACATTGGCTCCAGTGATCCGGCAATGCAAATTCAAGGAAAAGTTGCAGGGGTTTCTATTGATAATTCTGCTGCAGGGGATCCGAATAATGCTTCCAGTATTCAAGTACGAGGACTTTCTTCCAGAAGTGCTGGAACAGGGCCATTAATTGTTATAGATGGTGTGCCCGGTGGTAATCTGCAAAGTATTAACAGTAATGATATCGCCTCTATTGATGTCTTAAAAGATGGAGCCGCTTCAGCTATTTATGGAACAAGAGGAAGCAATGGAGTAATTTTAGTAACTACAAAACAAGGATCAAAAGACGGCACTGTGCATACAACTTACAATGGATATGTTTCAGGAGACTTTATTGTAAATCCATTAAAATCATTAAGTGCAGATGAATACCGGGATTTGCGCGTACCTCAAGGTGGAACAGACTTTGGCGGTAATACAAACTGGATGAAAGAAGTGAGTCGATCAGGATTTGCACATTCTCATACATTAACCATATCAGGTGGAAATATGCAAAATAGTTATCGTGCTACAGTTGATTTCCGGCAGGCCCATGGTGTAGATTTGCGTTCTAATCGAAAAGAGTGGGGAGGACGTTTATCATTCAACCATACAAGCAAAAATGGATTATTCAAATTCATAGCAAATGTTTCTCCACGTTTTATCAATAAGAATAATGCCGATTGGGGGGTATTTGATGTTGCCTTAGCTGCAAACCCTACAGCACCGGTATACGATCCGGAAGATCCAACTGGGCGTGCTTTTTATAACTTTAACGGGCAAAACCTATATACCAACAATTACAATCCCGTTGAAAAGCAATTGTTAGAAAAAAACTATGATGAAACAAAATGGTTTTCATGGGATATGACTGCAAAGTTAAATTTGCTTCCTTTATTAAATAATAGAGAAGATTCGGATATACACACTTTAAATACACAAATAACTTTAGCACAACAAATTAATGACAATACTAATTATTGGTTTATACCCTCAACGGCAACAACAGAAATAAATGCAGGCCGTAAAGGGGAAGCAAGCCAAAGATATACGAAAGATCGTCAAGAAAGTTTAGAGTGGCTGATCAACTATTCTTTTACGAAATCCGAACATAGTTTGCGCCTTATGGGGGGATATTCATATCAGTATTGGATGTCTAATGGTTTAAATGCTGAAAACAAAGATTTCTCATCAGATGCATTTTTGTGGAACAATTTAGGAAATGGTGTATATAATCAAGTTGAAGGGCGGAATGGCATGGGAAGCTATCGCAATGATTCCAAATTAATCGCCTTTTTCGGTCGCGTAAGTTATGATTATAAACAGCGTTACTTGATGACAGCCTCCCTGCGCTATGAGGGATTCTCCAAGTTTGGGGCAAACAATAAATGGGGATATTTTCCAGCCGTATCATTGGGATGGCGTATTAGTGATGAACCTTTTATGGATAAATTAAAGTGGATAAACGATTTGAAAATACGTGGAGATTTTGGTATTACTGGCAATCAAAACTTTGGTAACTACAATTCACTCGCAACTTACAGTGGTTTTGGATATGCTAACTACAATGGTTCGTATTATCAAGTTTGGGGACCTGGTAAAAATGTTAATCCTGATTTAAAATGGGAAAAAGGTCTAAATTGGAATGTTGGCGTTGATTTTACACTGTTTGATCATTTATTAAGCGGTTCAGTTAATTACTATCATAGGAAACAAAAAGATTTATTAGGAAATTATACTGTATCTGTACCGCCCTATCTATTCAATTCTACGTTTGTAAATGTAGGAACTATGAAAAATACAGGTATTGAGATTGATCTGAATATACAGGCTGTAAAATCCCGATATTTCTCATATAATATTGGTTTTATAGGATCTACAAACAATAATAAGTTTGTAAATTTTTCTAATTCGACATATAAAGGCAATCCTTATTGGGATGTTTGCGGCCTACCATCTCCTAATAATCCAGGCAATTTGCAGCGTATCAGTGAAGGAGAGCGTATTGGAAACTTTAGAACTTATCGATATGCAGGTGTAGATGAAAGCGGTAATTGGATGGTGTGGAATAAAGACAACTCACAAAAGATTTCTATAACTGATGCTACTGAAGATGATAAAAGTATCACAGGAAATGGGTTGCCTAAATTTACAGCCTCACTAAATAATACATTCAATTATAAGAATTGGGATCTGACTCTTTATTTTAGAGGCGCTTTCGGATTTGAAATATTTAATGTACATGATTTATATTATGGACTGCAAAGTTCTAATAAAGTTTCTAATGTCTTGGAAAAGTCTTATCATGAAAACAGTGCAATTACAACTGGCGTAAATGTGCTGACAGACTATTTTATTGAGAAAGGAGATTATGTCAAGCTGGATGTCGTGACTTTGGGATACACTTGGGATGTAAACAAGAAGTTCCTCGAAAAAGTTCGATTCTATGCCACGGGAAAGAACTTGCTTACATTCACTGGATTTAGCGGTGTAGATCCATCTACCTATGCAGTAAATGGATTAACACCAGGAACAATGGGTGGAAGCAAGAATTATTATCCTTCTACTACACAGGTCCTTTTCGGAGTACAAATAGAATTTTGATAAATAAAAAAAGAGCAATTATGAAAATTAAAAAAACAATTAATTATATCTGTAGCTTTTTCTTATTAGCCACAGCGACATCATGTACTGATCTGTCAGAAACTGTATATGATCAGATTGTTACCGATACCTATTATCAGAACAAAGAAGATGTAGTTCGTGCATTTTTACGTCCATTTGAACATGCTTATTGGTCTGTTCTTTCTACCTACCGCTTGCAAGAGATAACATCCGATCAAATTGGTACTTGGGAACGTGACGGTTGGTGGTACGATGGTGGACAGTGGGAACGCTTACACAAACATACTTGGGGGCTTGAAGGAGGTGATGCTAACGTTATTGCTAATGCGTGGGAAGTTCCTTTTCAAGGTATAGGACAATGTAATTCTGTAATGGAAGATTTTGCCACATTAAATCCTGCACAATTTGGTTTGCAAGCTAATGAACTAACAGTGATGGAAGCCCAGATACGAACTCTTCGTGCGTGGTTTTACATTCGCGCTTTTGATCTCTTTCGACATCTTCCTAGAGTTGTCAGCTTCAACGATCAATCAAAGAATACAACATACCAACTTCCCCCAGAAGAAACATTTTCTTTCATCGAAAAAGAATTATTGGAAGTTATTAAATTGCTTCCCCCAAAAAACAATAATGACAACGGTAATGGAACCATGCAAGGGCAATGGAACCAAGCGTCCGCTGCTGCTCTGCTGGTAAGATTATATTTGAATGCTGAAAAGTGGATAGGTGTATCTAAGTATACAGAATGTGCTACTTATGCTAAAAATATTATTGAAGGGAAATATGGTAATTACCAATTGGCAGAAGAATGGTATAAGCCCTTTGATTGGGATAATGAAACTTGTAGTGAGGTTTTATTTGCATTTACTGGAGCGTATGCATACAGTCATTGGCATATGGACGGTGATATGTACTGGTGGAACTATCCCGTAAATGCAAAATATTATTTTGGATTTCTAGATTGGGGAGATATGAACCCTTCACGTGCACTTCAACCAAGCTTAGATGTAGATGGTAATCCATATCAATTTGAAATGGGGAAACCCGTTTCTAGATTCAAGAAATATCCAGAAGATTTTAGACTAAAGAAATATGTAAATTTACCAGGAAACAGCAAACGTGAAGGCATGTTCTTATATGGATATTTACCCTATATCAATGAGAAAGGTGAAGAAGATTTTGTTAAATCACCGGTAGGTAATTATCCACTTTATCTACGTGATCAAGTTGGTAGATTTGGAAATAGCCAACCCGGCTCTCCCATATCAGATAAAGAGTCTAGTGTAGCCCATGGTGATATGAATTCAGGATGGTGCGTAGTGAAATACCCAATTTATCGTGATGGTGACCCAGGGGCAATGGAGGCTGATTTTGTAGATATCCGCTTAGCTGAAATTTATTATTCCTTAGCTGAATGTCATTTTCGCACTGGTAATGTTGAAGAAGCCGGAAAACTACTCAATAGCGTACGTAAACGAAATTATCCGGAAAGTACTTGGAATGATTATCTGTATTATCCAGAAGGAAAGGTAACATTGACCGAAGCAGAATTTCTTGATGAATGGGGACGTGAATTTCTTGATGAAGGCCGCCGCCGAACCGATCTTTGTAGATGGAATAAATATAGTACAGCGACATGGTGGGATAAACAACCGGATATTGATTCGCATACAGATATATTCATTCTTCCTAAAAAGGTATTAGGTGCAAATCCTGATTTAAAGCAAAACCCAGGTTACCCTGAAGCAAATTGATAGAAGCAATTTTAAATCCAACCGATCTTTAGATAAACACATATCAACATTAACTATGGCGAATATGAAAAAAATAATCCTCGTTTTACTATTCTCCTGTCTAGGTCTGAATATGGGATGGGCACAGTCAATACTTTCTTTTAAGCAAGAGAAAGATAGAGTTCTATTTACTACCGCAAATGGAGAGCTTCAACTATACCCTTTGGCAAACAATGCCATAAGAGTGAAATTCGTGAAGCAACAACCTACCATGCCGGAATGGATTTACGTAGAAACTCCAACTCCTGCATATAAAATAAAGAAAGAAAAAGGCTTGGTGTCTATTTGCTTATCAAACCTTAGGGCACAGGTGGATATGCAAACTGGGAAAATAACCTTCTTGTCATCGAAGGGAGATGTTCTTTTAATGGAAAAGGAGAGAGAACTTTCTCCTTCTTCAGTACAAGATATGAAAACATCCTGCGCTATGCAGGCCTTTTATTCTGCTAAAGATGAAGCACTTTTCGGGTTAGGACAGTTTCAAGATGGATACTTAAATGTGCGTGGCCTTTCTCGCCGACTTACACAAGTGAATACACAGATATCAATACCTTTCATAATGTCGAACAAAGGATATGGCATATTGTGGAATAACTATGGCTTGACAGATTTTAATCCGGCTGATCATAAAGTCAATCTTGTTCATAAGGGAACAAGCGGTGATGCAGTTATGGTCGATGTCACTTCAACCGAAGGACGAAAAAAAGAAGTTCGTAGCAGCAGTGTCTTTTCTTCATTAATAACAATACCTACAGCAGGACACTATTCCATAATGTTGGACGTCGGTCAACCAATGGCTAGAAAACATCATCTGAGAATTGGCGATAAAACCGTTTTTGATATGAGCAACGTGTGGTTGCCTCCCACAACCTCTGCTATTATAGAATTGGAAGCGGGTACTCATAAGATTGAAGCAGAGCTGGAAAAGGATGATCAACCTACTGTTTACTTCAAAGAAGTTGAGGACAAGACTGTATTTAGGTCGCCCACTGCAGATTGTATTGACTATACTTTCTTTGCAGGAAACGCAGATGATGTGATTGCAGCTTATCGAAACACGACCGGAGAAGTACCAATGATGCCTAAGTGGGCATTGGGGTATATTCATTGTCGCGAACGATTTAACACCCAGCAAGAGATTATACAGACTGCAACTAGATTTCGTAAAGATAGTTTGCCGATGGATCTTATTGTGCAGGATTGGCAATATTGGGGAAAACTTGGATGGAACGCCATGCAATTTGATGAAACTAATTATCCAGATCCCAAAAAGCTAGTAGATGATTTACATGCTATTGATGCTCGTCTGATGCTCTCTGTTTGGTCGAAGATTGATCCGAAATCGGAGGTTGGACAAATAATGAATGCTAAAGGATATTACATCCCTAATACTTCATGGGTCGATTTTTTCAATCCGGAAGCAGCTGCTTGCTATTGGGATAACTTCAGTGAACGTTTATTGAAGCCTTACGGGATTGATGCTTGGTGGCAAGATGCAACGGAACCAGAAAATGATGATTTGGTAGGAAGAAAGATATGGAACGGAACAATGCCTGGTGAATTATTCAGAAATACTTATCCGCTTCTGGTAAATAAAGTGGTGTATGAAGGTTCAAGAAGAGATGCTCCGAATAAACGTGTGATGATTTTAACGCGAAGTGCCTTCCCTGGAATGCAGCGTTATGGCACAGCTACATGGTCGGGTGATGTAGGACATGATTGGGAAACTTTGCGTCGACAGATTGTAGGAGGTCTGGGTATGACTGTGTCAGGTTTACCGTGGTGGACGTATGATGCGGGAGGGTTCTTTCGTCCGGGAGAAAATCAGTATATTGACCCAAAGTATCATGAATGTTTTTTAAGATGGTTGCAAACAAGTGTCTTTCTGCCATTGATGCGCGTTCATGGCTATATGTCCAATACTGAATTTTGGAATTATGGAACGAGAATGTCAGATTTAGCACGTAAATCACTGAATACGCGCTATAGCCTATTTCCTTATATTTATTCAGAAACAGCAAACATCAGCTTTAAGGGTGGAACCATGATGCGTCCTTTAGTGATGGACTATGCCAGCGATACGCTTGCTATATCTCAGAAATATGAATACATGTTTGGACCTTCATTATTGGTGGTGCCGGTTGTTGAGGAAAACAAAGAAAAATGGGATGTGTATTTTCCGGAGAACAAAGGCGGATGGTATGATTTCTGGACCGGAGAGTTCATTGCCGAAAAAGGTTGGAAACAGATTCCTGCCACATTGGAACAAATTCCGGTATTTGTAAAAGCAGGAACAATATTGCCTTTAGCAGACGGCAAATTCCAAACAACTCAAGCGGCATCAGAAGCAGATTGGATTATAAAAGTATTTGCTGGTGCTGATGGTACGTATACTGTTTATGAAGATGACGGAACCAATTATGACTATGAGAAAGGTCTTTATTCAAATATCCGTTTCATCTGGAATGACGCTCGGAATGAATTGACCATAACGCGTAGAGAAGGGAAATTTCCAGGTATGAATACGATACGTAATATACGGATTATCAAGATATCGAACGCCCTAAATGGGAATACAAATAAAGAAAAAACCATTATCTATAATGGGCAAAAGGTAAGTGTGAAATTGTAACAGTATCCATATGTATCGAGATTAAAAGAGACAGACTGAACTGTTTCGAATTTAATGTCAAGTTCCATCTAAAGGTAATTCAAATATGGCAATCAAAGGTTATAGAGTGAAAGAATACCGTTGCCCGGTAAAGAGATATTGTCAGACAATGGATTTAAAAGATAATCCAGAGTTAATCACCAAGTACATTAAGCTCCATAGTAAGCTTGAAGCCTGGCCGGAAATCAGAGCCGGTATTCGTTCAGTAGGTATTCTGGAGATGGAAATCTATATATTGGGGTCCCGGTTATTCATGATTGTAGAAACTCCACTCGACTTTGACTGGAAAACTGCTATGGAGAAATTATCCCATTTGCCCCGGCAGGAAGAGTGGGAGAATTATGTATCCGGATTTCAGGAATGCATCCCGGGAAGCACTTCTGCTGAAAAATGGAAACTGATGGAACGTATGTTTTATTTATATGAATAAAAGGATTGCATAACAGTTAGCTTATAGATAAAAATAAACGGATTCATTAACTTAAAAAAAAGGCCTATGGAATAATAAAAAAGTAAAGAACGAAAAAATAAGTGAAGTTCACATCCACCTATTTCTGATTTTAATTCTACAATCACAATTCTTGGCGGAATATGTGTAAGCAATTGTATAACTTTAAACCAGTACAAAGATATCATATTTTATGTAAAAAACAGACTTCTTGTACTTAAACACTTTAATGCTAATGAAAAATGTAACAAGAAAATTACTACTACTGCTGTGCTTTTTTACTTATGTAATTGAAAGTCATGCATTAGTCAATGGAATAGTAAATGCAGACGTAAACTTCGAAATAGATCAACAAACTATTTCGGTTAAAGGCGTTGTTATGTCTGAGTTCGACGAACCTCTTCCTGGTGCCACAATCACTATAAAAGGAACTACTAAAGGTGTCATTACTGACATGGATGGTAACTTTACAATCGATGCAGCATCCGATGCTATCTTAGTTGTTTCTTATATAGGAATGGAGAAACAAGAAATCAAAGTGAATAACAGAAAAACGATTCACATAATACTAAAAGAACAAAGAGATGAGTTGGAGGAAGTGACCATCGTCGCTTTCGCTAAACAGAAAAAAGAAAGCGTTATCAGTTCAATCACTACAGTAAAGCCCAGTGAGTTGAAAGCTCCAAGCAGTAACCTTACCACTGCTTTAGCAGGACGTATGGCTGGTATGATTGCCTATCAGACAAGTGGAGAGCCAGGCAAAGATAATGCACAATTCTTCATACGCGGTGTAACCACATTTGGCTATAAAAAAGATCCATTGATTCTAATTGACAATATAGAGCTCAGTGCCGATGACTTAGCCCGATTAAATGTAGACGATATTGCAAGCTTCTCCATTATGAAAGATGCAACATCCACCGCCCTCTATGGTGCCCGTGGAGCAAACGGAGTCATTATGGTAACAACCAAAGAAGGAAAAGAAGGACCAGCCAAAGTTTCCATCCGCTTAGAAAATTCGATATCTACTCCTACTAAAATGGTAGAATTGGCTGATCCTATCACTTATATGCGTTTAGGGAACGAAGCTGTAACGACCCGTAACCCACTCGGAATAACTCCTTATTCTCAAGAAAAAATAGATAAAACAATAGCAGGTACTAATCCATACGCCTATCCGGCCATTGACTGGTATGATGAACTTTTTAAATCGCAAGCTATGAATCAGCGTGTGAATTTCAATATTAGTGGTGGAGGAAAAGTCGCCAAATATTACATCGCTGCTTCATACACAAAAGACAATGGCGTGATAAAAATGGATAAGCAAAACAATTTCAACTCCGGAATTGATTTGCAGAAATTTAACGTGCGTTCAAATATCAATATTAATCTTACACCCACCACTGAAGCATCAATCCGCTTTCAAGGTAGTTTCGATGATTACAGAGGTCCTGTGGATGGAGGAGATGCATTATTCAAAAAAGTAATGCGAACCAATCCTGTATTATTTCCCAAGTATTATCCCAAAACAGGAGAATATGCAAATTCAACCCATATTCTGTTTGGAAACTATGAGGACGGTACCTATCTAAACCCATTCGCAGACATGGTAAGAGGTTATAAAGAGTCTAATCGTAGCCTTATTCTGGCGCAGGGAGAAGTAAAACAGAAGTTAGATATAATAACCAAAGGATTATCTGCCAGAGGATTAATTAGTACAACACGCTATTCATATAATGATGTTGTGAGACAGTATAAACCATTCTACTATCAGGTTGGCTCATATAATAATCAAACCAATGAATACAGTCTGCATCCGCTCAATGAAACAAGTGGTGAAGAAAATTTAAGTTATGAACCGGGAGGAAAAGATGTACAGACCACAAACTATATGGAGCTATCCATGACATATAATCGTGATTTTGACGAACATGGGATTAGTGGAATGTTAGTATACACACGGCAGGAAAAAAGAGTATCTAATGCTGATGACCTGCAAAAATCATTGCCCTACCGTAACCAAGGTTTATCAGGACGCTTCACTTACTCTTATGCAAAAAAGTATTTTGGAGAATTCAATTTTGGATACAATGGCTCTGAACGTTTTTCTAAAAATGAACGTTTTGGCTTTTTTCCTTCTATTGGTGCAGGATATATCATTTCGAATGAAAAGTTCTTCGAGCCATTAACCAAATACATCAACAAACTAAAATTCAAATATACCTATGGTTTAGTGGGTAATGATGCAATTGGCGACGAAAACGATCGTTTTTTCTATCTATCTAATGTAAATACCAATGATGACGGTAAGCAGCAACAATTTGGCAACAATTATGATTTCAGACCCAATGGAATAACAGTAACCCGTTATGCCAACAATTTGATCACTTGGGAAACTGCAAAGAAAATGAACTTCGGTATAGAACTTGGACTATTTAACAGCCTTGAAATTCAACTCGATTTATTCAAAGAAAACAGAAAGGATATATTGATGGAGCGCTCTTACATTCCATCAACTATGGGACTCTCAGCCCCCGTAAAAGCTAATGTAGGTGAAGCAAGTTCTAAAGGAATAGACTTATCAGTAGACTACTCTTTTATTTCACAATCTAACTTTTGGATGACTGGACGCGCCAATTTCACATATGCCATCAGCAAATTTGAAAAAGTCGAAGAGCCTGATTACAATCTGCAAAAGACTCCTTGGAGATCAAGGGTTGGACAAAGTCTAAATCAAAGATGGGGGTACATTGCTGAACGCTTATTTATAGATGAAGGAGATATCATAAATTCACCGGATCAATCCGGTTTAGGGTTCTATGAAGCAGGTGATATCAAATATAAAGATATAAATAAAGACGGGAAAATAACCGAGGCTGATATGGTACCTATCGGCTATCCTACTACGCCTGAGGTTACTTTTGGCTTTGGATTGTCAACTGGTTATAAGAACTTTGATTTTTCTGTGTTTTTCCAAGGCAATAGCAGAGTTTCATTTTGGATAGATCCGAATGCTATTTCCCCATTCATTGACACTGACGGTAATGATGCTGTTCGTTCCGAAAATGCCATGCTAAAGGTTATCGCAGACAATCATTGGTCCGAAGGTAACAGAAATTCCTATGCCTTTTGGCCCCGATTAGCCAATAGAGCAATGGATAACAATTACAAAAGCAGTACTTGGTGGATGAATGATGGTTCATTTTTGAGATTGAAATCAATAGAACTTGGATATTCTCTCCCAACCAGATTACTAAAAAAAATAAGGATCGAAGGAATGCGTATTTATGTAAGTGGAACAAACTTATTAACATTCAGTAAATTCAAATTGTGGGATCCGGAAATGGGCAGTAATGGTTTAGGATATCCTATTCAACGAGTGTATAATATGGGATTAACATTAAATTTCTAAAACAGAGAATATGAAGAAAATAAAATATATAAGCAGGCTTGTTCTTTTATTGATAATAACAAGCTGTTCTGATTATCTTAATGTAGTGCCTGATGGTGTAGCCGACCTTGAAATGATGTTCAATAACAGGACAAGTGCAGAACGATACCTGACTACCTGCTATTCATATATACCTCTTTTCGGTGCCCAGCGTGATAATCCCGGATTAACTTCCGGAAATGATATATGGTACTATACATTGAGAGACCAGTACAATGATAATGAATGGGCTTTTGGAATAGCTAACGGGCTACAAAATACTCAAGATCCATTAACAAATTATTGGGATGGCGGCAATGGAGCCAAATCAATGTTTAAGGCCATTAGGGACTGCAATATCTTTCTTGAATATGTATCTGACGAATCCAGAGTGGCCGGCTTGGACATCATGGAAAGAAAACGCTGGTTGTCTGAAGTAACAGTTTTAAAAGCCTTTTATAACTACCACTTGTTCCAATTATACGGTCCGATACCTATCGTTGATAAGAATCTCCCCGTTTCAGCCTCACCGGAAGAAGTGAGAATTAAACGGGCAAAGGTAGACGAAGTAGTTAACTATATAGTCGATTTGATCGACAATTCTTATACAGATCTACCCAAGTACATATCTAAGTCGGCCGTCGAAGATGGAAGATTAACGCAGGCAGCAGCTTTATCCATTAAAGCAAAAGTTCTATTATTGGCAGCAAGTCCTCTGTTTAACGGGAATACAGACTATGCAAACTTCCTGGATCATGATAAAGAACCGTTCTTCAATCAGAACTATGATCAATCCAAATGGACAAGAGCTGCAGAAGCGTGCAAAATGGCACTTGAATCAGCAATAAATGACCAAAGGCGCCAATTATATGACTTCAAAAGAGATGGAAAGCTTGCCGTTACAAATGACTCTATTGTCTATATGATGAATTCACGTCAGGCTCTTACAGAACGCTTTAATGTCGAGTTAGTATGGGGATGTGGAACACAATATACGGGAGATTTACAAAATGTAAGCCAACCCAGATTAAATCCCGGAACCAAAGGAGCCTCCGATGGAACAAACCAATATAACTGCAAATCCATTTATGCTCCCACCATGGAGATAGCTGAAATGTTTTATACTCGTAGAGGAGTACCAATGGAAGAAGACAAAGAATGGAATGAAAATGGTTGGTATGATGACCGTTATACTGCATTTGAAAAGACAACAGAAAATGACAAGTATTATATGAAAGTGGACTTTGATGCCCCCCTATTGCATTTAAGGCGAGAAGCACGCTTCTATGGCGCATTAGGCTTTGATGGCTCCACTTGGTATGGACAAGGATGGACCATACCAGATGACGCTTCTACCCGCAATTATGTGGAGGGAAAACAAGGAGAATTTTCGGGTCAAAAGCTGACTACGCAATACTCAATTACAGGCTATTACGCCAAGAAACTCATTTATTATGGAAATATCATCTCCAATAATGTTGTAATCAACGAATATCCCTTCCCCATCGTTCGTCTGGCAGACCTGTATTTGATGTATGCCGAAGCTCTACTCGAATCAGTTAGTGGTGACAGTGATATCCCGGAAGAAATATACGATTGTCTGAGAGTAATCCGTGAACGTTCCGGCCTCAAGAAAAGCGATAAAGAGCCGATAGATATCGGTGATGTTCGTGAAGCATGGAAAGCTTATTCGGTCAATCCCGAAAAAGCAACAACAAAAGCAGGATTGCGAGAAATTATTCGCAGAGAACGACAAGTGGAACTTGCTTTGGAGGGACAGCGTTATTACGATATCCGACGTTGGAAATTAGCGTCAAAGGAGTTTAACAAGCCCGTCAGAGGATGGAATGTAGGTGAATCTACCACTGAAGATTTCTACAGGATAAGATACATCTACAATCAGAAATTCTACCAAAGAGATTATTTATGGCCAATCAAAGAGCAATCTTTGATCGTTAATACAAACTTAATCCAGAATCCAGGATGGTAACTTTAAAATCAAAATATATGAAAGCTAAATATGGCCTCCTTCTCCTTATACTGCTGTTGACCAGTTGCAGTGAGGAGATTATAAACAAACCCTATGGGAGCAATGATGGAAAAGCTCCCGGCATCGTTGAAGTAGTTGATTATACCCCCATACCGGGTGGTGTTATTCTACAAGTCAAAAATCCTTCAGATGAAGACTTACTTTACATCAAAGCAAAATATCAACTTGATTCCGGAAAAGAAATGGAAGAGAGGATATCCGCTTACTCAAGCACAATAACTCTGGAGGGCTTTGGAAATGTTTCAGAGAAAAGCATCACACTTTCTGCCGTCGATCGTATGGAGAATGAAGGAGAATCATCTACTATTAAAGTAACGCCGGGAAGACCAACTTATTTAAAAGCATACGATTCAATGGACATGTACGTCACATTTGGAGGTATCGGAGTTTCCATTAAGAACGAAGACAAGAACAATCTGATTATCGACGTATATACAAAGGATGAAAAAGGCGAATGGTATATTACCCACACAGAATATACATCAAAACCGGACATCGTTTTTGCGGTACGCGGGTTTGAGAATAGTCCCCGTGAATTTGGAGTCACAATAAGAGATCCTTGGGAAAACAAAACAGAACCAGTATATACCACTGTAACCCCTTGGTACGAAGTAGAGTTGGATAAAGGTAAATTTGCAGAAGTTTTACTGCCGAACGATGCATCTATGGCATACTGGGGATTCAGCATAAGTAGAATTTGGAATGGTAATTATGCATACGGTGCAAACGATATGTGCCACTCCTCTGAAAGTGAAGGCTGGCCACAGAGTTTCACTTTCGATCTTGGAGTAGTAGCAAAGCTGAGCCGTTACAAATATTGGCAGAGATTACAAGATGACTATATATACCAGCATGGGAATCTTAAAAAATGGGAACTTTATGGACGAAGTATCCCAGAAACCGGTATCGGTAAACATATATCCCGGACGGATTT